>Ga0210051_1000027_pt1 | contig 91435 bp, 78 predicted proteins | sample CryGey092014_all_FD_185464 | JGI IMG/M metagenome (GOLD analysis project Ga0210051, IMG submission 185464) | Groundwater microbial communities from aquifer - Crystal Geyser CG23_combo_of_CG06-09_8/20/14_all (SPAdes) (version 2) | ecosystem: Environmental > Aquatic > Deep subsurface > Groundwater...
GGGAGTTGCCGATGGCGATGGCCAGCATGTCCACCTTCACCGCCGCGATGAACTGCTGCACTTCCTCGACCTGCACGAGCAGCGGGCTGTCCGGATCGGCTTCGCCGTGCAGCAACTGACCAAGCTCTGCCTCGACGCTCAGACCGACGGCCTGCGCGATCTCGAGGACTTTCCGAGTGAGCGCGAGGTTCTCCTCCAACGGCAGCTCGGAGCCGTCGCACATGATCGAGGTGAACCCGGCGCGCACGGCGTCCACGCAGTCGGCGAACGTCTGCCCGTGGTCCAGGTGGATCGCCACCGGGATGTCCGGCGCGAACTGGTTGATGAGCCACCTGGCGCTGTGGGCGACGAAACCCATGCCGGCGTAGCGGGCGTTCTTGGCGTAGCAGTTGATGATGAACGGCGCCCGCATCTCCTGGGCGGTCTCCAAACAGGCGCGCATGATGTCGTAGTTGCCGCCGTTGGAGTTCATGGCGGCGATGGCGTAGCCGTTGGCGAACGCCTTGTCGACGAGGGGCTTGGTGGTGACCAAGGGCATGGATGACTCCTCCGGGAGGGCGAGCAGTAGCCTCCTTGGTTCCCCGGCCCGCCCATGGATTCCTCCCGCCGAGGTAGAATACCGTCCAGTCCTTCGCCCACGGAGTTGCCTGTGAGATCGCCCCTTCCCGCTCACCACGACCTGACCGACCTCCGCGCCCTGCGTCAGGACATCCTGTCCTCGCCCGTCGCCGTTGCCCTGCATCGCGCGAAGACGTTCACCCGAGTCTGGCAGGCGAAGGAGAGTGCCCCATGGATCGTGAAGAAGGCGCTGGCGTTCCGCAAGTATTTGCAAACGGTGCCGCTCTACGTGCGCGAACACGACCGCCTCGCCGGGGCGATCTCGGAGACGCCGGGCGCGATGCCGGTCTACGTTGAGTTGGGGATCGGCGAGAACGGCATCTACACCGGCGAGTACCCACACCGGCGCGGCTACCTGCGCGGGCAAGTGCCGCCGGACATTGCTGCGTACTGGGAAGACCGGAACATGTGGGGGCAGTACCGGGCGTGGGTGGCAGCAGGCAGCGGGCGCAACGCGGAGCGCGGCGAGGTGGCGGACTACAAGTTCCTGTCAAATCAGGGGCACCTCAGCCCGAGCTACCGCGAGCTGCTGCAGGTCGGCGTGGGCGGGATCGCCGAGCGAATCCGTCAGCGGCGCGCGGGTGAGGTCGATCCGCAGGGGCTGGAGTTCCTGACCGCCGCCGAGCACGGCGTTCTCGGCATGTCGGAGTGGATCGCGCGCTACGCCGAGTTCCTGCGCGAGGCGTCGGCCCGGTGCGGCGACGCCACCCGCAGCCGGGAGCTTGGGGTGATGGCGGAGACCGCCGCGAAGGTGTCGCGCGAGGCGCCCTCCACCTTCCGCGAGGCCTTGCAGCTCGTCTGGTTCGTCCATCAGGGAGTGCACCTCGAAGGACACGGCTACTCCAACACGCCCGACCGCCTCGACCAACTGCTGTACCCCTTCTACCGCGCCGACAAGGAAGCCGGTCGCCTCACCGACGACGAAGCGCTGACCCTCTGCGAGCACTTTCTGCTGAAGCAGCGCGACAACACCTTCTGGGGCGTCGAGCATAACCTGACGCAAGGGCTGGTGGTCGGCGGGTCCACGCCCGATGGCGCCGACCAGACCAACGAGCTGTCGTGGCTATTCCTCGCGGCGACGGGGAACGTATCCATCCCGGAGCCGCTGGTCTGGGTCCGGTATCACCCGAAGATCGACCGCGACTTCTTCGACCAATGCCTGCAAAACCTCGCCGGCTCCACGTGCTTCCCGCTGATGATGAGCGACACCGCCGTGCCGTTCATGTTCATGGAGTTGGGCGTCGCGCGCGAGGATGCCTTCGATTACGTGCCCGCCGGCTGCAACGAGCTGGCAATCCCCGGCAAGGCGTACTTCAACCCGTGCGCCCACGTCGACTACTTGCAGGCGCTGGAGTCAGCTATCACCGGCGGGAAAGGCTACCGCGTGGCACAGGTTGCCAACCTGTGCGTCGAAGAGCTGCCACGATCGTTCGAGGAGTTGATCGAAGCCGTCGGCGACCGGATGCGCCGGCAACTCGAGCACAGCTACGCCCACGGGATGGCCGTGCTCCATGCCCAGATGACCTGGGGGCAGACGCCGTTCACCTCGTGCTTCTTCGACGGCTGCCTTGACCGCGCCCGAGACATGGTCGAGGGGACGAAGTACAACATCCTCTCCTGCGGCGGAATCGCCTTCGCCAACATGGTGGACAGCCTCGCCACCATTCGAGAGGTCGTCTTCCGCAAAGGCGCGGCAGGGCTGACCGACGTGGCGGCAGCTTGCGCGGCCGACTTCGCGGGGCACGAGCAACTCCACCAGGTGCTGCTGGTCGCCCCCAAACTCGGGAACGACGACCCCCACGCGGACGACCTCATCCCCCTCGTCGAGCGCCTTCGCGACGAGCCACTCAAGGCGCTCTGCCGCGACCCACGCGACGGCACCCCGTTCGGCAACTGCCACGTCGTCCGTTCCGGCGCCGTCCGCGGCGGTGCCAACACGCCGGCCACGCCCGACGGTCGCCGTGCCGGCGCTCCGCTCGCCTCGTCCGTCGCCGCCTCCGCCGGCTGCGAGCGCAGCGGCCCCACCGCCCTGCTTAACTCTGTCACCAAGCTCAACCCGGTGAAGAGCTGGCAGTCCGGCTACAACGTCAACCTGCGCCTCCACCCGACGATGCTGACCGAGTCGCAGAACCGCGCGAAAGTCGCCGCCCTGCTCGACAGCTACTTCCAACGCGGCGGCCAGGAGCTGCAAATCAACTGCGTCAGCACCGCCGACCTGCGAGCCGCGCACGGGGACCCCGACCGGCACCGCGACTTGGTCGTCCGCGTGGCAGGCTTCTCGGAGTTCTTTGTGAACCTGACGGAAGACATCCAGGAGGACGTGATCGCGCGGGTGGAGCATGGGGTGTAGGAGGCGCCACGGGTGAGCCGTTCCGATAGCTTGGATCGTGTTCTACGATGTCGGAGGATCACGCGCGGGGCTGGTGTGGGCACTGGTTCCGTCATCCCTCGTTGCATGGGCTGTCGCCGGGCCGCGAACTGCCATCGTGGTTGCTGTTCTCGGGAGCGCTGTGCTGCAAGTGACCCTGCGGCAGTTTCGTAGAGCGCGGGCGTGCTTCCACAAGGACTGCGAGCGGAAGCAGTGGCATGATCGGCGTATCCGGCAGCTATGGGTACGGCGGCTGCGGAACTGGCGCCGCTGATCGCATCAGCGGGAGCCCGCGCGCGACTTGGTGCGCGGACTACGCAGGAGGCGTACACGTAGCGCACGAAGCAGATACGGCGACAAGGTTGTTCGCTACTACGCCTGGGTGTTCGGGAAGTGGGGCGACCTGTTCGCCCATATCTGACAAGTCGTGCCTGAAGAAGGAGTCTTCGTATGTGTGCTCTGACCGAGACCGCGTTGGTCATCCTGCTCATCATTGCCTCAGGGAGTCGCTGCGCCCACGCGGAGCGACCGCCGAATGCGACGCCCTTCAACTTCGAAGAAGCCTCCCGCAACGTCCCCAAGCCTCGGGAGCTCTGGTCCGTCGTGAAGCAGCACTGCGTGCCGCTCGACTTCCGCGTCCAGTCTGATAACTTCGTCGCCAGCGACACCGACCCGTCGCAGAAGCTGCGCAAGGTGACCGCCCATTTCCACAGCCAGGTGATCGGCGGCAAGCGGTGGGGGCACCGGTGCGTGATCCTCATGCCGGCGGACAACAGCCGGAACCTGACACCGGAACGCAAGGGGAAGGTCGTCATCATCGGCTCGCCGCCGCGAGGCTACTTCCCGGTCCATGTCGAGAAGTACGGAGAGCCGATCGCCGCCCGGCTCGGCTACCCGACGATGGTGCTCGACAACCCCGGCACCTACGACGACAGCGCCGACATCGAGCGCGACATCGGCATCCTCGGCAAGCTGGCGAAGGAGACCGGGCAGAACTACTACAACATGAACTGCCAGCTCGCCGTGGTGTACATCCAGGCGATGAACGCCTTCCAGCAGTTCCTCGGGCTGGACGACCTGCACGCCATCGTCGGCGGGCACTCCAAGCGCGGGCGGAGCGCCGTCGTCGTCGCCGCCATGGACGACCGGGTGGCGGGCGTCCTGGAGATGGGCAACGAAGGCGTCTACCGCACCGACATGATCCAGTCGCACCTGTCGTTCCACCACGGGTTCTTCCAGGACCAGGTGCACGTCCCCGTCTTTTACCTCGGCGCCACCAACGAGGACGGCTACCGGATGTTCAACGTGAACCTGATGCAGGAGCGCCTCCGCACGCCGATGACCCTCGAGATCATCCCCAACTACTGCCACTCCAACTTCAGTGAGATCCAGTACATGGACTGGCTGATGTGGGTGGCGCACGTGTTCGACGGGCGCCCGCTGACCCGGATCACCGAGGTCGCCCACGAGCGCTTGGCGGACCGCACGGTGTTCCGGGCGAGGGTGGAGGGCGACGCCAAGGTACAGCTCGTGCGGGCGTGGTACGTCTACGCCGACGATCCGGCGTGGCGCGACCTCATGTGGTACCACCTGCTCATGGATCGCGTCGGCGACCACTACGAGGTGCCGCTGTTCGGGAAGATCCCCGATGCCTTCTTGGTCGAAGTCGGCGACATCGCCCAAGGCATCCCGGGATACGTCTCCAGCCTCCCCCAGAAGCTGACCGACGCGCCGGTCGTCGAGCGGGTGTCGCGCGGCTCGTTCCCGAAGCTGTGGGAGCCGCCGAGGTAGGACACGCAGCCCCGGCCCGTGCCCCGGACCGGGCACTCACCCCAGGTGCTCCAAGTCCGCCAAGTCCTGCAGCCGGCCTGAGGCGGCTTTGTTCCTGCGGAGGTTGTCCAGGTCGATGAACTGGATGGGCACCCCATCGATCTCGGACTGCACCCGCGAGGCATAACAGGTTGCGAAATCGACACCGTCCGGCGTGGCAACGATGTCGATCCGGTTGGGGGGATAGCCCAATTGGACAACCTGATCGGGCACCTGGAAGTCGCCTTCAGTGAGACCCAGTGACTCGAACCCGAACTGCTCAAGGGCCTTCACCATGCGGCTGGCGTTCTCGGCACTGAGTTCGATCCAGATGTCGAGATCCTTCGTGTACCGTGGGTGACCGTGGAACGCCACTGCGTATCCACCAACCACGAGGTACCGAACGTCATTGCCGTTGAGCGATTGTATGAACTCTCTGAAATCCCGGTTCAGCACCGTACTTCCACCGGTGGTACTCCTGCCGGATCTCCTCCAGAGCGGCCAGCCGCGCTTCGTGCGGCTGCGTCTGCCAGTAGGCAAAGTCGCTCCGGCGCTCCTTGACAGGCAGTCTGGCGCAGATCTTGGCGATGGCTCGTTCGCGCTCCATGGCGGATAGCATTCTACTCCGTCGGGGTGAGCAAGGCAACGCGGATTCCACTCATCGGCCCGCCACCCGCCCCCGGTTTCCACCCGATGTGGTGCCCAACCGAAGGTCGGGCATGAATAACTGCTCTGCATCCGCCAGCCGGTTCGCGGATGCTCCCCGAGGATCCCTCCAGATCCCCGTCACTCGCCCTTCGGGACCGGCGCTGCCAACGTCTTGCCGTCAGCGATGATCGCCTGGACGCCGGGGGCGACTTTGCGCACGTAGTCGTACTGGACCACCTTCATGTTCTCGGCCACCGCCTGGCCCTTCAGCTCGATCGCCTGCGCCTCGCCTTCCGCCTCGATGATCTTCTGCTCCTTCTCCTTCTCGGACTTCTCCAGCACGTACTGCATCCGCTGGGCCTGCTGTTGCGCGATCTGCTTGCCCTCGATGGCGTTGGCGAATGCCGGCGAGAACCGGATGTCCCGCAGCAGCACGTCATCAATCTTCAGGTAGGCCCGCTGCACCGCCGCGCGAAGGCGGGTCTCGATCCGGTCTTCAATCGCCTGCCGGTGCGCAGAGTACACTTCGGTCACCGGGAACTCGGCGATGGCGACTCGGGTGTGGCTCCTGACCTCCGGCCGCAGGATCTTGGCGGTGTAGTCCGGGCCCACCTCTTTGTGCAGGCGCCACACGTTCCCGGCGTCGGGGCGGAACCGCACCGAGATGTCAATGCTGACCGTCTGCCCGTCCTTGGTCAACGCGGTCAGGCCGTCATCGCCCTTGACCTCGCCTTCCCAATGGACCTGGCACATGGAGTAGGTCTGCGTGCGGACTTCGTAGAGGTAGGGACGGTGCACGACGGGCACGAGGAAGTGGAAGCCTTCCCCGAGCTGCGTGTTCCAGACGCCCTCCGTCAGGCTGAAGACCGCCGCGCGGTGACCGGCCGGCACGATCACGTAGGGGCGGAACAGCAGAAAGAGCACGACCACGGCACCGACGATGGCGACCGGTCGAAGGGATGGTCTCGACCTCATTTGGCGCCTCCTTGTTGCGCGGGCGTCTGCCCGAACAGGTCGCTGAAGCTGATGATCGTCTTCGTGTCGGCGATCACCGTTTTCACCCCGTCCGGCAAGCCCTTGACGTACTCGTACTGCACCAACTGCGGGTTGTTGGTCAGGGCCCGCGCTCGCAGCCGAATCGCGCCCGCCTCGCCTTGCGCCTCAGCGCCACCGGGCTTCGCCCTTCCCCCGGTCCCCTGTCTGCGCGAATCCACGTCCTCTGCGGATTCACTTCAGCGCGTGCATGGTCTCCATCATCGCCCAGAAGTTCTCCTCCGGCGTGCCGGCGACGATCTGGTTGGAGCAGCCGACGATCGTGCTCCCCAGTTCCTTGGCCGCCTCCATGCACGCCCGCGTCTCGGCGATGACCTCGTCCTTCGTTCCGCTGTGCAACGTCGTTGAGCGGATGTTGCCCAGCAGCGTGAGGTCAGGATAGCGCCGCCGAAGCTCCCGGATGCCCATGAAGCCCCCGTCGATCTCATAGAACGCATCGATGTGGGCGTAGTCGAACAGGTCATCCGCCACCGCCACAGGTTGCCGTCGCTGGCGCACATGTGGAAGCCGCCGTGTCGGTTGCAGACCTCGGTGATGCGCTTCAGTCGCGGCGCCATCAGTTCGTGGAAGGACTTGGGCGAGTAGTTGGGGCCCTTATTCGAGGCGAAGTCGCCGCCGCCCGCGATGAAGGGGAAGCCCAGCTTGGCCATCGCCTCGCACGTCTGCTCCGCCCGGCGGCACTGAACCTCGAGGTGTCGAGCCACGAGATCGGGACGAAGCGCAACCGCCTCCAGCCAAGCCTGCGAGCGGTTCGAGATCGAGATGCCGGCGCCGCCAACCGGGACGGCCCGGTCGGGGAAGCGCGCCAGGGCTGCCTTGATGTCCGCGCCGACGTCCGTGGGTGGCATGAAACGCTCAAGGCTCCGCTCCCCCGCCTCGACCGACCGCTCGATGTCCTCCAGCGTCGGCTCCGGGTCAGGCTCTTGCTCTATGGTCTGGTATAGCTCTGACCTCGGATCGACGCGCATGACGCGGTACGCGCCGTTCGGGTCGCCATACTGGAACGTGTACTCATCGAGTTTCGCCGTCGGCTTCTCGGTCATCCGCCAGTACGACGGCCGCACGTAGTCCAGTTCCAGCTTCCCGGCCAGATCCAGCGCATCCTGCTGGCAGCGCTCCAGGAACTCCCGATGCGCCGCCTCCCCTTCCCAAAGTGCCTTCGATTCCCGCCACTGCTGAATCCCCCCGCCAACGTGGGCCTCCGGTCTGCCCAATATGTAGCTTGCGACGTGGGACGAAAACCCGGCCTGATACAGCGGCACTTGGTCTGTGGGGCGATGCTCAAACACCGCCAGCACGCGTTCCTTCGGCGTCATCGATGACCTCCTGCGTTGGTCTGACACCCATATGATTGGCGCCCGGGACCGCCAACCCCTGCACGCGCGGCAAGGTAGGAGTCGACAGACACGCCGGATCAACCTGCACTGCAGTCTGCTGGTACAGCGCCGCCAGCAGGAGCGGGAGGCACCCATGCCGGGCGCGCTGCTGACAGTGCCCGGGTCGGGTACAATCCAACGACACAGACCACGACCTCGCCTGGAACCGAAGGGAGATGACGAGATGATCCAGCCGGCGGACTTGGTGGAGTGCAAGCTCTACGCCGACGAGCAAGACGTTTGGCGCGATGCCGTGCGTGCCTTGACATGGCTGCGGCCGGAATGCCGACGGGAGGTTGCGGTTCTGCGCTACTCAAACGGCGAGGTCTCACTGGGCAAAGCGGCCCATCTGGCGGGATTGTGTCTCGAGGAGATGAAGGACCTGCTGAGGCAGCGGGGCATCAAACTGCGTTTGGGACCGCGCACGCTGGCGGAACTGGAGCGCGAAGTCGACGTGTTGCGCGAGGGCATCCGTGGAGTATCTGGCTGACAACACGGTCCTATCCAATCTCGCCGCCGTCGGTCGGCTCGACCTCTTGCGCCAACTGCTGGGGAGGGCGCACGTGGCCGAGGAAGTTCGCCTCGAAGTCTGGGCCGGGATCGAAGCGGGCTACGAGTTCCAGCGCGACACGCTGTCCGCCACGACCGGCAAGGACCCGTGGCTGCTCGTGGCGTCCATGGCCGAGGAAGAACGGCTTGTGGCGGACCAGTTGATGGGCGCGCTCCACCACGGCGAATGCGCTTCGATAGCCATCTGCGCACGCCGGCACTGGACGTTCCTGACAGACGACTGGCTGGCGCGAAGGCGAGCCGAGGAGTGCGGCGTGAAGGTGTCCGGCAGCGTCGGCGTGCTTCGTCTGGGTGCGGAGTTGGGGCTGCTCGAAGCTTCAGAGGCCGATGCACTGCTGGCGCAGATGATCGCCGCCGGCTACCGCGCACCGGTAGACACGATCTCTGAGCTGCTTGGGGAGACGGCCCGAACAGACGAAGCCACCGTGTGACTGGCCCTCCCTCACCCTCGCCTGCCAACACGGCCGCCTCACCGTGCGCGACGCAGAGAGGCTCACCGGCGCTAACCGCAACACCCTGAAAGCCCACTTCCGCAAGCTCGCGGCGCTGCAGGTGCTCGCGCAGGACGGACGGGGAAGGGGACTTGGTACCGGGTGAGGTGAGAGCCGCGGTCCGGGAGCAGACCCCTCCAGCCCGGCAGCGCCCTCCCCGGGATCGAAGTGGACCCCTCCGGTTCGGGAGCGGACCCCTCCGGTCCGGAAGTGAACCTCTCCGGCCCGGCGGCGCCCTCCCCGGCGCGGAAGTGGACCCCTCCGGTCCGGGAGTGGCGTCCTTCTGCCCGACGGCGGAGCGCTCCGGCGCGGAACCGGGGTAGTCCTGGTCGGCGGCGGTCCGGTTCGGTGCGGGAGCTGTCCCCTTCGGTCTGTCAGTGGGCTGCTCGGGCGGTTGGAGGACTGCAAAGAGCACACCTACCCCGTCTGGAACCTGCTGAAGGAGCTTCACGCACAAGGCAAGCTGACGCCCGAGCAGACCGTCCTTTGCACGCCGACGATGCCGAAGGAAGAGCTGTACGACCTGAAGACGAACCCCCACCAGATCCGCAGCCTTGCCAGGTTGCCGGAGCACGAGGAGACGCTGAAACGCCTGCGCGCCGCGCTGGAGCGATGGATCGAGGAGACGAACGACCAGGGGCAATCCATGGAGCCGCCGGAGGTGGTGGCGCGGCGAGGCCGCGAGGGATGCCCAAAGTGGGTAACTGACCGCCGCTGGAGAGCCGGCCCAGCTCCTCCTTTGGCTCCGCTGGAAGGTGCCCTTGGTTCGTCTCCGGCGGCCGTGGTGGGGATGAGGCTCTTGCCTTCCTCAAGAACTCTCGCACTCGAAAGGTGAGATCAGAGGCTACCAAGAAGGCGCCAACAGCCATTAGCACGCGTTGACCGACATGGATCATCGGAAGACCTTACTACCATACATCAGAAAGACACAAGCAAGGAATGTCAGCACAAGGAGCAAACTAACGGCAAGAGATCCTGCAAGCCTCCAAGGCTCCCCATACCATCGGTCTACGTACTCTTTGTAATCGTGATATACTCGCGAAGGTTAGGAATACACCGAAGCTCTTGCACAAGTTCGACGCCTCTGCGTGCACAGCAGTGTGTTGGGTGCTCACCACACGCCCACGGGTGAAGTTCTGCGAACTTCCACTTCGGTGTATTCCTAACCTTCGCGAGTATAGCAGGCAGAGAAGAACGCACCGCGAGCCACAGCGAGTGAGACCACAACCAACAAAGGCACCAAGGCCGCCTGTCAGACAGGGAAATCACGGCGTGTGATACCGCGAATCAGGATCGTTGCGTAAGCCAATGGCACGACTACGAGGGCGCCACCGACGCCACGGCAACCGAGCTGGTGAGCAACACCTGGGCCGCAGCCCCAGGCCCGTCCTGCCCCGATCTCAACACACATCGCCCCCAGAAGCCCGATCGGGAAGAGGGCCTGCCTTAGCTTGCGGCGCCAGCCCCTCTGTGATGCCCCCGGCAATTGTCTCGTTTCAGGACGGGAGTACCGGACTCCCTCCTCGGTGTCCGCATCCTGGCTCGGCTCCTCTGGCGAGGCGCCCCTTTCGGTCGGCGGCTGTGCGTCTGAGCGTGCCCAGCTCGGGATGCTCTCGGTCAGCTCTTCTTCATCGCATGGCTTCTGCTCTCCCGAGATCAGCGGAACTCCCGAGGACTCACCCCTCAGTCGTCGGTATGCAGGGGCAGCCATCCAGCCCTTTTCACCACAGGCCGGGCACGCGCGGATTGCATCATCGTATTCAGTGCCACATGAGGTGCATGCTTTCATCTTTGGTATCCCCTTGCGCTACGTGCGCTATCCTAGCACATATTACACTGGTTCGGCAACGTCTGGGAGGGGAGGTTGTGTCAGTCGTGACAGTGAGTAGCTTGATCCTTGAAGGCTCGCAGGCGGGGAGGGAGCTGCTGGAACTCGCTCGGGGCAGCCTCTGGAATGGCGAGCTGCCGGCCGGGGTAGAAGACCTCGGCTGGCGCCTTGGTGCAGGACTTCCCAGCTTGTGGCATGGGGCGCGCGGCACGCCGGATGACCTGGGCCGGGACGGTGGCGGCTTGGCGGCGGCTACCTGCCTGCTTGAGCCGCAGGTTCGCTGACCTCCTCGCCAATCTCGTAGAGGAAATCGGGTGAGAAGTCCGCGTCGTTGGGCCACACGACGGTGTCGGTGTCTGGGCTCACCTTGAGCCGCTTGAAGTAGGCCACCTCTCTCAGCGGCTCAAAGATCGGGCCATCCAGGTGCGGGCCGAGATCCACAAGCTTGACCAAGCCATCCTCGAACTGAACCTTGATCGTATGGTCGGCCAGATGGCAGGCATCAGTCACGTAGTGCATGGCGCACCTCTCAGTCAAGCGGTTCGATGTTGGCGAGATCCTCGCGACGCTCTGCTCGGCGCCAATTCTCCATCAGTTCGTCTCGGTGCTGGAACGCCCATTCCAGCACGAGGGATACAGCCCTCCGCGGCAGACTGCCCTCGATCAGGCGGAGGTCAGAGATCGCAAAGGCCGCCCTCTGCTCGGCATACTTCGCATGGAAGTGCGGAGGGGCGTGCTCTTTGTAATACATCGCGATGACGATCCCGAAGAACCTGCTTACCTCAGGCATGGCGTCGTGGTCAGCTCTCTCGAACGCGTCGTCAACGGCCGCTTCAAGGCCTTGGCGCGCATTCTACTCTCTCGACGTCCGGCTGACGACCGTACGCCACCGGTTGTGCAGGACCGTGCGCGGGCGCGTCCTTCACGCCACCGTCACCGAGGCTATCCAGCTCTCCGGTCCTTCACTGTGGGAGTTGCGACTGAGGATGCGGTTCGACGTCCACCTTCGGCAGCCGATTGATCCGCGCGCAGCGACGGCGTTGACCAAATGCTTCCAGCGGTACAGCCCCTGCGGGGTCTCGATTACGCGCCAGTCGTCGTCGCCCACAGGAGCGGCGGATGGCGATGGGTTGTCCATCAGGTTTGCCACCGCGTTGCCGCTTCCTGCTTGTCATCCTGTCGCAGAGTAGCCCCCGCTTCACCCCGCCGCCGACAACTTCCGAAGCGCCTCCCGGCAGGCGGCGTTCACCGCCAGCGGGTCGCCGGCGTTCAAGACAGTGGTGAAGGTGTATACTTCGCTGGTGCGCTGGCCGAGGCGGAGGATGGCTTGGTCGCCGCTGGCGACTGCCGTTTCGCACTCCCTGCGCCCGCGCTCGGCGATCCACTGGATCATCAGCAGGGCGTCGCGCCAGCCAACCTCGACCGGGCGCTGGGTCGGCTCCTACCACAGGAGCCAATCCACCTGTCCGGGCGCACGGAGGTCCTCGGGCGAGGCTTGTCCCGTCACCTCTCGCCGTCCGGCGCAGAAGCGGTCTCATCGCGGAATAGCAGAGCCAACAGCACCAACGCCACGACGCCGACCCCTGCCGCGGCGTACCAGAAGCGGGAGTAGTCGAGCACTCCGCCGGGCGGCGTGCACCACCGGGCAAGGAGCCCGTTGAAGGGGCCGGCGATCAGGGAGCCGACGCCCGACACGACCAGCGCGAACACCGTCTGCATCGAGTGCCGCACGTCTTCAGGGGCCGCGCGGTCAATGTAGATGTAGCTGGCCACGGCGACGCACGCGAAACAGAGCCCGTGCAGGAACTGGGAGGCTACGAGCACCGACAACGGCAGCCCCTCCGTGCCGAAGATCAGGTACCGAAGCACGTAGCTGAATGCGCCGAGCAGGAGGACGGGGCGAAAGCCCAACCGCCCAAGCAGGGCGCCTAAGAACGCCATGACCGCGACCTCGGAGATCTGCCCGATGGACATGGCCGGCATCAGGTAGTTGTCCGCCAGCCCGCGCGCGGCGAGGAACTTGCTCGTCTGCAGGAAGTAGAGGCTGTGGATCACGCCCAACAGCAAAGCGGCAGCGACCAGCACCGTCAGCGACCGCCGCCGCAGCAGCCCGAACGCTTTGGCGAACGCCAGCTTCTCTACGGCGTCGCGCTTCGGCGGCGTGTGCGGCAGACAGAACCAACTGAACAGCCCGTAGGCAATGGCCAGGACCCCGGAGACTTTCACCGAGTCGATCATGCGCGCCGGCGCGTCGGGGAGCAGCTCCCCGGCGAAGAACGGCGGCAGCCACTGGAGGCGCAGGTCGGTCTGCAGCCAGATCATCGGGAACGCCCATGCTACGGCGACCCACGCCACCGTCCCCCAGACGCGGACGCCCGGGAACTGCCGCTTGGGGTCGGCCATGTGCGCCATTGCGAGCGAGTTGCTGAGCGCTGTCGTCGGCGAGTACGCGACGGCGCCGAGTACGGACAGCCACAGCCACGCCCAGTAGGTCTGCTGGTGAGCCATGATTAGCTTCACGACCCCGGCGGCCACCAGCAGCGCGCCCAGACAGCGCTGGGTGGCGAAGTAGCGGTCGGCGACCTGCCCGCCGAGGAAGGGGGCAGTCACCGCGCCGATCGCCCCGGCGCCCGCCATGATCATCCCGATCTGCCCATCCGTGAACCCCAGCCCACCCCCGCCCGGCTCCGCCGACAGGAACCGAGCGGCAATGGGGATGTAGACGCCGGCCACCGCGTACTGCAGGAACATCATCACGTGGAGGCGGGGGTCGGCGCGGCGGATCGTGAGGGAGTCTTTGGCCATGGTGCTGCTGAGTGTTCGACGTTGGTGTGGAGGCTTCCTGCGGTGGCCGAAGGGGATCGCTGTCCCCGGCGCGAACTCTGGCCCGCTTGCCGATCAGAGCACGTGCCAGTCGGCTGGCACCGAAGGAATCACCCATTTGCGTCTGCACACCACGTCGAAGGAGAACGTAGCGCGACTTGGTAAGTCGCGTCGAACTCGGCGAGTTCGCGTGCGAGATGCCATCTCGCGCTACATTCTCATAGGAATCTCTCGTGTTCGCGCTTCGCTTGAACACCCCAACGAATGAAAACGTCCCCGCGGGATGCCCGAACTCGTTCGGGGGCTGGGCGCGCGGACTACCCCAACGAGTTGAGGCGTCCTGAACGCATTTTCGAAGGAGAACCCTATGGCCCCACCCAACATCGTCGTCCTCGGAGCTGGTAGTCGCTCGTTCGGTCTCTACACGTTGCGCAGTCTGTTGGCGGAGCCGCGGCTGGAGGGGGCGCACGTCATTTTGGTCGACATCGACCCAGGTCGGCTGGCTGAGGCGGTGCGGCTGGGGGAGATGATTCGTGACGCCAGTGGCGTGCCGACAACGGTCGGCGGGACGACCGACCGGCGGGAGGCGCTGGGGGGGTGCGACTATGTGATCGTGTCGTTGGCCGTGAAGCGCAGCTTGCGGTGGCAGGAGGACTTCTACCGGCCGCTGCGGTGGGGCTTCAACCACTGCCTGGGCGAGAACGCCGGCCCCGGCGGGCTGTTCCATACGCTGCGCAACATCCCGCGGATGGTCGCCATCGCCCGCGACATGGAAGAGCTGTGTCCCGACGCCAGCCTGTTGACGTTCACCAACCCCGAGAACCGCATCTGCCAGGCGCTGAAGATGACCAGCCCAATTCGCGCGCTGGGTTTCTGCCACGGCGTGCTGGGCACCCTCCCGCGAGTGGCGGGCTGGCTGGGGCTGGAGGCGGAGGACCTCGACTACTCGGCATGCGGCGTGAACCACTTCGTGTGGCTCACCCGCCTGTGCCACGCCCGGACCGGCGAGGACCTGTACCCGGCGTTCCGGGCGTTCGCCGCCACGCGGCCGGCGCCGCCCGGGTGGGAGCTGTGCCTGGAGATGCTCCGCGCCTTCGACTACTTCCCCACCACCGGCGACAGCCACGTGGGCGAGTTCGTCTCCTACGGGCGCGAGTACTACACTGCCGGCGCCGACACGCACACGCTCAGTGACGACACCCTCAACCAGACCTTCCGCGACTACCTGGAAGGCCGCCGCGACATTTCCGAGATCGCCAGCGCTCCGGGCGGCGAGGTGCTGGTTGAGTCGCTGATCGCGCTGCACCGCAAGGAGCAACGCCGTTTCGGCACCGTGATCTTGCCCAACAACGGCGCCGCCGACAATCTGCCCGCCGAGGGTGTCCTCGAGGGTGTCGCGCTGTTCGAGGACGGTCGCGTGCGCTTGGAGTCCGTCGGTCACGTCCCCGAACCCGTGGCGGCCATGCTGCGGTTGGAGATGGACATCCAGCGGTTAGCGGCGCAAGCGGCACTGAATGGCTCGAAGAAGACCGCGCTGCAGGCGCTGTTGCTGGACCCCAACGTGGACAGCCTCGAACGGGCGGAAGGGCTGCTCGCCGACATGCTGGAGCGGCAGGACGATCTGCCGGAACTGAGGTAGACGATGGCCTTCTCCGCTGCACGCTGCACCGTCAAGCCGCGCCGCGCCCTCGGCGCAGCCGGTTGGCTCTGCCTCCTCGCAGCGGCTGCGCCGGCAGGGGCGCAGTTGCCCGACTGGGACTTCACCAAGGGCAGCGACCTCGGGTGGACGCCGAACCCGGCGCTTGGGCCGGGTTCGGCCACCGCCGCGGGGCTGACCACCTCGCTCGTGAGCCCCGACCCGAACCTGACCGGGCCCGCCGTTGCCTTCGAGGCAGCGCAGGCGCGCTATGTCTTCGTCCGCATGAAGGTCGCTCACCACGGCGGCGGCAGCGTGTACTTCACCACCGCTGCCGAGCCGCAGTTCAAGCAGGCGAACATGCTGCCGTTCCGCGTTGCTCCCGGCGGCGACTGGCAGGAGCTGTGGCTGGAGACGAAGGAGGCACCGGGCTGGCAGGGGACAATCACCCGGTTGCGGCTGGACCCTATCGACGTGTGGCCGAACATCCCCGCGGCGCAAGAGATCGTCATTGCCCGCGTGGCGCTGTTGCCGGCGGAGGCGAAGGCCGCCGAGATGGAGTTGGTGCACTTCCATGTCGGCACGACGTGGCGAGTGAAGCCGGGCGAGACGGTGGCGGTCAGCGCGAAGCTGGCGAACCGCGGCGGCCGGCCGGCGAAGCTGGGACCCATTGCGCTGGACGTGCCTGGCTCATGCGCGATCACCGACGCGCCGAAGACGCCGCCGGACCTGCCCGCCGGTGCGGAGCTCACCCTCGCTTGGCGACTGCGCGCGACCAAGCCGGGCGCCGGAGCGGTCAGCTTGTTCGTTCCCGTGGTCGGCGCTAAGCCGCTGGTGGGCGCCCGTCGGCTGTTCGTGCACGGGCCGTGGACCGACGCGGGTGAAGTCATCTTGGTGCCGGCGGGCAAGGTCCACGGGCACGTCCGAACCGTGGCGACGCGGACCCAGGCAGGGCAGTACGGGACGCTGCTCTTCCAGGCGATGACCGACGACGGAGCCGGGTGGCGGGCGCTGGCGACCATTCCCTCTCTGGGCACCGTGATAGCGAGCGGCGACGACGGGCGCTTGGAGGTCGTCGAGCTGGTCGGCGCCGGCCCGCCGACGCTTGTGCAAATGGAAGGCGACCCCGGCTACCGCCTTGAGGCGCAGGCGCGCGACCGGCACGGGCGAACGTGGTTCGGCAGGCTGACGCTGACGCAGCCCGTTGGGAGCCCGCTCATTGCCACTCGGCTGGAGGTGCGCTGTGACGCTCCAGCCAGGATCGCCCGGCTCGACGGCCCGACCATTCAGAGGGCGCCTTCAGCGCCGGGCCAACGACGCGGTGCGCTGTTCGGCGGACTGGAGTGGGTGGAGGGCGCTGAGCCGTGTTGGAGCGACCAGCTCGATCGGTCGCCGCTCCGTATTCGGTACCGGCCGCACGTCAACCGGATCGCGGTTCCTGCAATGGCGGTCGGCCGAGACGACGGCTGCGTTGGCTGGCTTTGGCGTCCCGGCGACGCGCCACCGGGGGCCGTGTTCGGTGCGCCGACGGAAGAGGTGACAGGGCGCGGCGATACGGAGCTGGGGTTGTTCCGGCCGGCGATCACCACGCTTGGCGCGGAGAACCAGGACTTCGGCATGGCGCCCTTCGAGGTGGAGGCGGGGGAGAGAGTGACCCTCGAGGCCGACCTGCTGTTGGGACCGCCAGCGGCCGATCTGAGCCGCGTCTGCCGGCAGTGGCTCAACTGCTTCGGTCTCCCTGACCCGCTCCCCACCCCTCGCGGAGACGCCCGCAGCGAGCTGGCGTTCACCATGAGGGCGTTTGTGAACTCGCTCTGGGTCGAGGCGGAGAACGGCTGGCAGAATGGGATCGGACCGGCCAAGAACGTGGGCCGGTACGGGCCGTTCCTGGGCGCGGTGCTCGCGGGTGCGCGGCTGCTCGACGGAGACTTCGGCGAGGCATGCCGCCAGCGCTTGGCGCAGACCGAGGGCGACCCGGACGGCTACCGCGGCCAGGAGCTGCCGTGGTACGAGGGCTCGCTTATCGCGACGTTCGGCCGACGGATCGGCGGCTACCTCGACATGCTGAAGCGCCAGCAACCGGACGGCGGGTGGCGCTTCCGAGACTGGATTGCGCAGCGCCAGAAAGGGGCAGAGGACAAGCTCTCGGCGTTAGGCAACCTCGACCGTAGCGAAGTCGGCTTCGGTGCCGCCAACGCCGCACGCCTGCTGTTGCTCGCGCGGCTCACCGGCGACCCGGTGGCGCGGGAAGCCGGGCTGAAGGCGCTGAAGTGGCTCGACGGCTTCACCATCCCACGCGCCGCGCAGTGCTGGGAAGTCCCGGTGCAAGCGCCGGATATCGTCGCAGCAGCGGACGCAGTGCGCGCCCTTGTGGAAGGCTACTGGCTGACGGGCGAGCGGGCCCTGCTTGCGCAGGCTGAAGTATGGGCGACGCGCGGGCTGCCTTTCATCTACCTGTGGAACGACCCCGCGATTCCCGCCATGCGCTACGCCTCGACGCCGGTGCTCGGCGCGACCTGGTACACGGGCTTCTGGTACGGCCGGCCGGTTCAGTGGTGCGGGCTCAACTACGCCGAGGCGCTGAGCTACCTCCTCGACGCTGGCTGCACGCAGCCGTGGGCGAAGCTACGAGACGGTCTGCTATCCAGCGGCGCGCTGCAGCAGTTCACCGACCCCAAGCGCCTGGCGCTGATCCCCGACTCAATCGACCTGACGCAGAACGCCCTCCCCGCCGACTACTGGGTGGCCCCGTACACGCAGGCTCTCGCCCTGGCCCACAAGCTCGGCGTGCCGCCGACACCGCGCACTTCCGTGGCAGGACCGTACCGGGTGAGCGCGATGGGGGAGGTGGAGGCGGAGTTGGTTGAGAGCCGCCTTGAGATGAGTGTCGCGTTCCCTGAGCAGGGAGCCCACCACCTGCTGGTGGCCGGCGTAGCCGCGGCCGAGCAGGTGACGGTGAACGGTGCGCCGCTGCCCAAGGCGGGCGCGCTGAGAGACGGCGCTGCCTGGCTGCTGGATGCCGGCCGCGGGCTCTTGGAGGTCCGGCTCACGTCGCCGGGCAAGGCGGTAGTCGTGATCGAGGGACTGGAGACGCGACCGGTGGCATCGATCGCGTCGCGCCCTCAGTGAGCGGAGCCGGGTCCCTTGGTGCCGCCGCCCTCCGCTGGAACGCCTTCGCTCTCAGCCGTCCCGCCCTTGTCCACTTTGACTTTGGCGGTCTCGGGCATGTCCTTCGGGTCGGTCCCGTTCCGGCCCGCGGCCTTGGCTCCGGCCTTCCCCTTCCCACCAGGCTTCCCGCCGGGGGGCGCGCTGCCCGCGTCGGGCATGCCCTCGTAGAGGTTCGCGAGTTCGGGCAGCTTGACGGGCGGCCGGCCGGTGCGCTTGCTCAGCTTCTCGGCTGCCGCCTCCACGCCCTGTTGTCCGGCGGCGCGGAGGATCCCGCCTTTGTCGATGACGTACCACTGGCCGGTCCCGGCGCGGTACGTTTGCCACACCGTTTCGCCATTGGCGTTCGCGCCGTCGTCAAGCAGCACGTTGTACTTGTGCTTCGCCTTCGCGAAGTGGGGGAGCATGTCCTTCGGCAGGGAGCCCTCTCCGTAGGTGGGGACGATGATGACGATGTTGACTGCATCACCGAACGCGTTGACCACGGCCTCGATCTGCGGCAACTCCGCAGCGCACATCCGTCACCCCGGCTGGAAGAACCAGAGGAGCGACTCGTGCTTCGACCGCAGCGCCGTCAGCGAGACATTCCCCCCGCCGGCCCGCTTGAGCGTGAAGTCGGGTGCGGTGGCACCGACCAACAGCCCCGTCGTGCTGTGCGCATTCTTGTCTCGCCGCGCGCGATCGATGCCCTCCAAGCTGGCGACCCGCCAGACGGCCACAAGGATCAGGAGCAGTAGCACCGCGGCCTGCCCTGCGCGTTTTGGTTTCATCTTGGCTCTCCCGGTGTCTGAGCACCGACGGATCGGCACTCTTGCGGCTGAAGCCAAGTATGACGCGGAACGGGCGCAGCGGTCGCGCGCCGACGCTACTTGAGCTGCTTTTCGCCGAGGCGCCGAAACCTCGGTTCTCGGCTGTTGTCTATCCCCGGATTGCCGAGGACAGTGCCACCCCACCGCCCTTGGCCAACCCGATCTGGAACGGGGTACCCAACCCATGCGATTGGCCCTTGTGGGCGCCAACTGCGCCCTCGCAAGACACGTTGTTCCGCTGCTCGCGTCGCACGAACTGGCAGGCACGGACACGAGTTTCGTTGACCTCCGGAAGCCCGAAGAAGCGGCCGCGGCGGTGGCAGACGCCGGCGTGCTTCTCCACTTCGGCACCGCGGCCGTCACGGTCGCAGACGACGCCCCCGAGACCGCCGCCGAGACCCTCGACCACCTTGCCCGCGGCACGTACCATTTGCTGCAGGCGGCTGCCGAAGCCGGCGTGACCCGGGTGGTCGTCTGCAGCACGGTGGAGGTGATGCTGGGTCACTCCCCGCGCTGGCGCGTCAACGAGAGCTACCGGCCGCGGCCCCTGGCTGAGCCGCTGCCACTGGCCGCACACCTGATGGAGACAGTCTGCGAGGAGCTGGCCCTGGAACGCAACCTGCCGGTGGTGTGCCTCCGACTGGGGCGGCTATGCCTGGAGGAAGACGTGTCCGGCCAGCCGCACGACTCCCTCTGGCTCGACTTGCGGGACGCCGCCGCCGCTGTGCACTGGGCAACCGAGGTTGAGTTTCCCCGGCGGTTCCACGCGCTCCACGTTGTGCATCGGAGTCCGCGGCCGCGGGTCGAGTCGGCGCGATTCCACCGGCGAGCGGCGCTGCCGGCAACGCAGCACAACTTCGAGGCTGCCACCGGGCAGGAGGGAGCAAGGGCATGAGTGAGCGCAAGCGCGTAGTCTTCTTCGGTGCAGCGGGTCCGATTGCGGCCCCGGCCATCGTGGCGTTGGCGCCGACGCACGAGCTGCTCCTGACCGATGTGGTGGAGATGCAGACAGCCCACCCATTCATGAAAGTGGATGTCACCGACTACGCGCAAGTGGCGGCGGCAGTTGTCGGGGCAGATGCCCTGCTCAACTGCACCGTCGTCCGCGCGGAGCCGGAGGGCGCGTTCCGCGTCAACGTCGTGGGCGCGCTCAACCTGGCGCAGGCGGCCGTAGCGCACGGCGTTCGCCGGATCGTGCACACGGGGCCGCTCCTGCCCACACTGCCCGGCGAGGGCTTCTTCTCTTCAGGCTTCCGCCTCACCGAAGAGAGCCCTGCCCACCCGGGCTCCCACCTGTATGCGCTAACCAAGTACCTCTCAGAGCTTGTCCTGGAGGCCTTCGCCGACCAGCACGGGCTGTCCGTCATCCAGTTCCGTTTGTGCAGCTTCGCCGACGGCCAGACCCCGCGTTCTCCGCACACCATGCCATTCGTCATTCACTGGGATGACCTGGGTGAGGCGTTTCGGCGCGCCGTGGAGGTACCCGACCTGGAGCGCCCCTTCGAGGCCTTCAACGTCTGCTGCAACGCCCCCCACGACAAGTACCCCAACGACAAGCTCCGGCGCGTGCTGGGTTTCGAGCCTGTACACAACCTGGAGGAAGCGTGGGCGTGGCCGCCGCCAGAGGTGGGCGACGGGGAGTAGACGGCGCGCTCGGCGCGTGGGCGACGACGGCTACACGGCGCCATGCTTGCGCGCGAACTCCGCGTTGGCGGCCACTTCGTCGGAGTAGACCGGGAACATGCCGACGATGACGGCATCGCTCTTCTTGACGTGGGTGAAGGCGTACTTGAACGCGTCTTCCACGGCGGCCGGATTCCCGCAGCGCCGGCCGGCTGCCAGGATCTTGAAGCCGAGGCACGGCTGCTTCACCTGCCGCACTACTGCGGTCATCTCGTCGGGGTCCGATTCGAAGAACGGCTCGCCCACGGGCACTTTGCCCAGGTCCTTTTGCATCTCCTCCCGCGGTCGGGTGACGTGGTAGAAGCACGTCATGAAGAGGTCGCACTCCCAGCCTTCGTCGGCGATGCGCTTGATATGGTCGGGGCAGTGGGCCGACACGCCTGCAAGCGCGCCGGCATCGTGCACCTTCTTCACAAAGTCGTGCACCTGCTCCGCCTTCCCGGCCCGGAACAGCCCGTCGGTCACGCCGCCGTGGTGGACGATGGCCAGCGGCTTGTTCTTCATCACCTCGGACAGGGGCGTGCTCGGCCGGTCGGCGTGAAGGCAGACAAGCTGCACGCCGCAGCCCTGCTCCCGGGCGAGCCGAATGGCTTCGACGGTCTTGTCGGTGTGGTCATACTGCCACGCGTTGATCCCCGCCCGTTCGCACTGTCCCAGGAACTCCGCGGTTCGCTCTGGAGTGAACCAGTCCCGCATGTAGCGGGACAGGTGGTCTGAGGAGTGGCTGTATCCGCCGATGGGGTTGTAGCCGGCGAGGAGCCGGGTCACGCGGTGGTCGCCCAGTTGGACGGTGGGCAGCAGGTCCTTGGCAGGTGCGGGTGCTGCGCCCTCCGCCGCCGCGAGCCGCGGGGCGGCGGCAACTGCGAGCGTGGCGGCGCCTCCCGCGGCACTGTGGAGAAAGGTCCTTCTGTTGACGCCTGTGCATTCCGGGTACATGGTGTCTCCTCCTGGGACGGCTACAGCGCCTCTTCGCGCGCTCGAAGGTCGTCGCCACTGCGCCGCCCGCGATCCGGCAGTGGGCGGGGGAGTAAGCATACGCCTTGCCGTCCTCAATCCCCTTCTCTGCGGCGCACACCTGCTCCTGTCGCTCAGTGCCGCCCGGCTGCGTCGATCACGTTCACTTCGGGATGCAGCTCGATGCCGAACTGCTCCCTCACCTGCGTCGTCGCCAAGTCGATTAGCGCGAGCACGTCGGCCGCAGTCGCGCCACCGAGGTTCAGGAAGAAGTTGGCGTGCTGGTCGCTGATCTGGGCGTTGCCCAGGCGCTTGCCCTTGAGACCGACACGCTCGATGTAGTAGCCGGCGGAGTAGGCCCCTTTGCCGTCCTTGGCGACCCACGGCTCTGCAGCCGTTGGGTCGATCCGCTTGAAGACGCTGCCGCAGTTGGGGTAGGGGAGCGGGAACTTGGCGGCACGCTCACAGCGGACGCCTTCCATCTGACCCGCGAGGGCGCTCCGGTCAGCACCCGACACCAACCGCAGCGCTACCTCCGTAACGATTCGCGACGTGCCGGTGAACCCGCTCTCGCGGTACGCCATGTGGATCGCGGCGCGCGGCCGAGTTACCACTTCGCCGTCGGGTTTCACCCAGGTGACCTCCGTCACCAGGTCGCCGAGCGTCACGCCGTCGCAGCCGGCATTCATGTAGACGCCGCCGCCGACGCTCCCCGGCACATCGCAGATCTTCTCCATTCCCGCCAAGCCATGCTCCGCGACGGCGTTGGCCAGGTTGGAGACGCCGAGCCCGCCCCCGCACCGCACGAGGTCTCCCTCAACGCGAACCCAGTCCAAGTCACGCGTAGCGATTACGAGATGTGGATAGCCTTCGTCGGCGATGAGGACGTTGGATCCCCACCCCAAGGGCAGGTAGGGAACCTCCAAGGCGTTGGCGAGACACACGCATGTCGCCACCTGTTGCGTGTCCTCGGGAAACGCCAGCGCTCCCGCCGGACCGCCGATCTTGAAAGTCGTCAGCGGAGCCAGTGCAACCTCACGAGAACAGGCAACTCCTGCCTTCACAAGCTGGTCGGCCAGCAGTGCCGTCGGCCCCACCGTCATCGCCCGCCCTCCCTCCAGTTGGACAGCAGAGCGCCCGCGCGCCGCGCGCAATTCCACACTTCCGAAAGTGTGAGATTACCGGCGGTTAAGCTGTCGGCGGCTCGACGCCTTGCCGGGGGCACGGTGCGGCGGGCTGGGCGCGGCGATGCGGGGTTGAGCGCGCAGGTTCGTGCGGAGAGCTGGCGAACGAGTGAGATGGTGCAGTTCCTCCTCGGAAGGCTGAAAGTCATGTTGAGTGTACCTGCTGGGCGCGTTCCCCGTAAGCCTGGGGCGCTGCTGATTGCACTGGCGGGCGTCTGCTTGAGCAGTGTGGTCGCGGGTGCTCAGGACGAGGTTGTGGCTGTTCGTGCGAGGCGGCCGCCGTGAACCTGGCCGAACTCGCCGAGCCGACCACGCTGGAAGCCGGGCTCAACAAGCGCACGATGGACCCGCTCCACGCCTACGAGGAAGGACCTAACCAGGAAGCGCCGATGGCGGTGTGGAACTACGGCGACCCTGTCTACCTGGAGCGCTGCATGATGGCGGCAAAGTCGGCGGAGGCGCTGATCACCGTCGCGGCGAAGGGGCACCGACACTTCAAGTCGCAGGAGTGCGGCGCGCAGGAGTTGCACACGAACCGGCAGACCGACGTGGACGGCGAGGCCCATCCGCTGATGTGGCGCCCCGCCTTCGAGGTGCTCTGGTACAATCGCAACCCCAAAGCCGAGAAGCTCCTGCGCGAGTGAGCCGACGGCTGGCTGGAGCACATGGAGCCGCGGGAGTACGCCGCTTCCGTCGAGGTCGCCCGAGGTCGCCACCGAAAAGGTGACCGGAACGACGCCCCGCCCGCTGTTCGCGCGACACTGACAACGAGGGAGTCCCATGTCAACACTCCAGAGAGCTGCCTGCCTGACAGTGCTTCTCGCCTGTGGCTTCCCGGCTGCGTCGGAGGTGGACGACATGATCGCGTACAAGCCGGATATCGTCGGGGTGGGTCGGATGTTCATGGTGGCGCTCAAGGCGCCGATCGCTGCGCCGGAGATCAAGGGGGGCGTCCCCGACTCCGTGGAGTTGTTCGACCGGACGCGTTTACCGGCGAAGGCAGGGCTGCGGAAGTTCTACTTCCGCGCGCTCAAGCCGACCAAGCAGGCCGACATTGTGTTTGCGCACCCGGCCGGCGAGGTGATGGTGTCGGTCGAGATCTGGTCGTTTGACGACCTGCGGCAGTTCCGTGAGCTGAAGGGCGTGAAGCTGCCGCGCCGGTGGCCGTTGGGCGAGACGTTGCCGGAGCTGAAGGTGGGGCAGACGATCACCACTGACAAGGAGAAGGAGGCAGCCAAGGGGAAGACGCCGAGCGGCCAGCAGTGGCTGGCACTGTCGGACGACGACCTCTGGTCGCTTCAGCCCGACTCGACGATCCCGCGGTGGCACTGGGTCAACATCCAGAAGGGGTGTCCCATTCACGGGACGGAGGTCTACAAGACCGGCGCCTTCTACCCGTGGTTGCACGAGAACGGTCAGTCCATCCGGACGGGGAGCTACCCGGCGTTCCCGTACACGTGGAAGCTGAAGTGCCCCGTCGGAGGCGAGCTGTATCCCTCCAACGACTTCGGCAACGGCGACATGACCAGTGGCGAGTTCGCGGACGATGGCTTCGGCGGTGCTTGCGACTACAAGGGCAGCAAGTACGGGTTTCTGGCCGAGTTGACCCAGGGGTACTGCCACAAGATGCTGAACGTCGCGCCCGCCTGCGCCGACGGGTACCTCAGCACTGGCGACCTCACGTACGCCCACAAAGCGCTGGTGGCCCTGTGTCGGCTGGCCGTTGAGTACGCGTATCTGGCGACCATGACGCAGCACCGGCACCGCAACAGCCAGTCGCAGGTGGAGCGCCTGGGACCGGCGCCGTTTGGCGAGGGACCGTGCCTGCAGGGCAGCGGGTTCACCGTCTACTGCATCGACCAGCCCGGGTACCAGGCGTCGCATGCAAAGGCGTACGACAAGATCTTCCTGGCAATCGACCAGGACGAGGAGATCGTCCCGTTCCTCCAGTCGAAGGGCTTTGCCGTGAAGACCCACGAAGACGTGCGGCGGTTCGTGGAGGAGAACCTGTTCGCGGTGTGGATGCAGGGCTCGCTGGACTTGGCGACGCAATCCAACGAGCCGTACCACCAATGGGGGCTGGCGAAGATGGCGGAAGTGCTCAACTACAAACGAGGCAGCGAGTTCATGGACTGGCTGTACGACGGCGAGGGCAAGATGCGGTTCTTCGTGCCCAACACGTTCTCTCGCGACGGGTCGCCCTACGAGTCCAGCGGCGGCTACAACGGCATGCACGTGACGGCCATCGGCCCCATCGTGGAATCGGTGGAGCACCTGCGGCAACTGCGGCCGGAGGTGTACCTCGCCGAGAAGTACCCCGACTTCAGCAAGAGCCGTCGCTACCACGGCATCTTCGACTTCAGCATGAACACCGTCAACCTCGACCGCACCTATCCGCGGGTGGGGGATGATGGTTCCTACCCGCAGTACAGCCGGCGCGGCAAGCTCGCCTTCCAGAACGGCGGTACTCCCGCGTTCGAGCATGCGTACAAGGTCTTTAAAGACCCGAAGTTCGCCTGGGCGCTGGTTCACACGCCGAACTGGCAGCCATCGCTCGAGTTCCCCTACACGCGGGAGGAGGTCGAGGCGGCAGCCGCACAGTGGCCCGACGACTGGAACGACCGGAGCTGCCTCCAAGACGGCTACGGTCTCGCGATGCTGCGCAGTGGCAAAGGCGACAACAAGCGCGCGCTCTGGATGATGTACGGCCGCGCCCGCGGCCACACCCACGACGACATGCTCCACATTGGTCTCGACGCGTACCAGAGCGAGATCCTCGGGCACATGGGCTACCCGCGCAACTGGAATGCCTGGGAAGGGAACTGGGTCACCCAGATCCAGGCGCGGCAGATTCCCTTCGTGAACATGACCGCGACGGCTCAGCTCTTCGCCGACGCCGGCCCGGTTCACCTGGGCGAGGCCCTGGCGCAGGGCTTCGCCGACGAGGTCGGCTCTGGCGAAGGCTACCAGGTCAGCGACGACAACTGGCAGCGGCGAATGCTGGCCATCGTGGACGTGTCGGAGGACCAGTTCTACTGCCTCGACCTCTTCCGCGTCTCCGGCGGCGACGAGCACTGGTGGACGTTTCACTGCCAGGAGGGCGACTTCGCGACACAGGGACTGAAGCTGACGAAGCAGAACGGCGGCACCCTCGCGGGGCCGGACGTGCCATACGGCGACGACGCCTGGCTCAAGGAGCATGGCTGCAGCCAAAGCACCTACGGCTGGCGCGGCAACCTGTTCGGCTTCCCACACTTGTACAACGTCGAGCGCGCCAAACCCGAGGGCGTGTGGTCGGCCGACTGGGCGCTGAAGGAGGCCGACGGCCTGCACTTCCGCCTCACCGTGCCCAGCACCGACGCCGCCGAGGTGGTAGTCTGCGACGGCAAGTCACCGGCCGGCGCCTCGCCCTATGAGATGAAGTGGGTGCTGATGCACAACCAAGGCGAAGCCCCCACCCACACGCAAGTGGCCAGCGTGATAGAGCTGTATCGCGGCGAGCCGCTGATCCGTCGGGTAAATCCTATCGGCCCCATGGGAGCTATGGGACCTATGGGACCGGACGAGCCCGGCTTCGCCGCCTACGGCTTGGTGGTCGAGCTTGCGAACGGCCGCACCGACACGATCTTCGCTGCGACCGACGCAAACACCGTGCGCACGGCGCCGGGCGGCTTCGAGTTCGCCGGGCGATTCGGTCTGTTCTCCGAGCAGGACGGCAAGCCGACCCAGGTTGTTCTGATCGGCGGCACCAAGCTCACCAGGAACGGCCTCGGCATCACGACCGACCGCGCGGAGTACCGGGCGCCCATCACGCGGGTGGATCGAGCGACGGAGACAGTCACCGTCTCACCCGCCCCGCCCAATCCCGAATCGCTTGTCGGCAACTACGTGTTCCTCACGAACCCCCATCGCCGGCTTGCCTACAAGGTGCTCAAGGCAAGCACCGATGCCGACGGAGCGAAGCTGCAGCTCGAACTCGACTCCCTCGTCGGCACCGGCCAGGTCTCGGGACACGGGGACCACCTCGTCAAGAGCGACACGCCCTTCCAGCTACGTGGATACCGCTACTACGACGGCGCGCGCGTCGTGAGTGCGGCTCGCACTGCCGAGTACCGAATCAGCGGGATTAGCGGCGGCGCGTTTGTCGACCCAAAGGTGCACGCGAAGGCGCCGGCGGACAAGCTGGCGGAGGAGTTCCCGGTGGGGACGTGGTTTGGCGTTTACGACTATGGCGTTGGGGACGAACTGGTGTTCCCCAACGTGGCGAGTGTGACCCTCGCGCAGAGCCGGTGAGGGCTGCGCCTCACCGGTGCGCTCACTCCCTCCCGGCGTCAGCGACCGTCTCGCCCAGCAGTTCGGCGAGGTTGAATGACAGCCCCGGCAGCGCCTTCGGCTGGAACACCGCCCCCGGCTCTGCATCCGCGGAGCGGAGGTAGCCGGCCGGCGTCGCGTGGTATTTCTCGACCGCCAGGCTGTCGCGGTCGACGAGCCAGTACCACTCAACACCGGCGTGGAAGTAGGCGTGGAACTTGGTGACGCGGTCACGGCGAGAGCTGTCGGGGGACCGATTCGGCAACGCTGTCCGCGCCGGTTTGCCTCCGGTCCGTCAACGGAGCGGTAACCGCGATTCTACAGCCCAATCGGCGCCGGTGCAAGGCTGCACATTCCCCTCGAAAGGGCCGGGCGGGCAAAGCGGTGAATTCGTTGGCGCGGCACAAAAATCACTCATGTTCGCGCTTCGCTTGAACACCCCAACGGAGGAGAGCGCGAGCCAATCCGATCAAACCCCTCGGGTTTGACCGCGACCGTGAGGGAGCGCGTGACACACTGACTTGCTCCGCGACGCCGACGGCTCACGCGCACCCTCACGGTCGCGGCCCGGATTGATAGCGCGTTTCCGAAGGAGCCTCCCATGCAACCACCTGACGTCACCACCGTTGCCGGTCTGTTGTTCGCGCTCTGCCTGCTCTCAGTACGCCCAGCTCGCGCCGCAGAGCAGACCGCCCTCAAGCACCCCGTGCTCGACCACGCCCTCGACCCGGCCAAAGCTGCTGAGTACGAGCGGGCGGCGGCGCGCGCTCTGGCGCTGCCGGAGGAAGAACTGCTCTCGTTCGTCCCCGACAAGCCGTTCACGGCGTACTGCGAATGCCCCAACTGCTACGGCGGCGTGGAGGGCAACTCCATCTTCACATGGACGGTCGACCGACCCGACGAGATGAAGTGCCGGTTCTGCGGGACGGTTGTGCCCAGCGACAAGTACCCGGAAGACCAAGTACTGACCGGGACCAACAAGCTGGGGGAGACTGTCTCCTTCAGGTACTACCGCAACAAGGAGAAGGACATCCAGCACTTCTTCACCGGCAATCTGAGTCGGTGGCAGCGAGCCTGGCTGGTCCAGCAGTGCGAAGCCCTGGGCAAGGCGTACCAGGCGACCGGCGCCGAGAAGTACGCGCGCCGAGTGGTGCTGGTGCTCGACAGGATCGCGCAAGTCTACCCGCACTACCCCGTCATGCAGAACCTCCCCCGCGGGTTCCGCTTCCGGGAGTCGCAGGACCCGCCGTTCGCGTGGGACTCCGGTCGCTGGGGGTGCTTCCACAACGAGATTCCCACATACCTGACTCGGGCGTATGACCTCGTGTACGACAGCGCGGAGTTCGACCGGTTGTCGAAGGACCGCGGCTACGACGTGCGGGCGAAGTGGGAGAACGACGTTCTGCGCGCGACCTTCGACGCGGTCGCCGCCAAGCAGGACCACGTGAACAACGTGGTCGGCTACGACGTGGCTTCCGCCGCCACGCTGGGGCGGGTGATTGGCGAGCCGCGGTATGTGCATTGGGCCTTCGGGTGGATGAAGGAGAACGTGGACTCCGGGTTCTTCTGCGACGCCATGTGGCACGAAGCGCCCTCGTACCACTACATGACCATCGGCGGGCTGAAGTCGGCGTTCAGCCGGGTGCAGGGCTATACCGACCCACCCGGATATGTGGACCCCGTCGATCGCACGCGCTTCGACAATCTCGACCCCGAGAAGGCAGTGCCGTTCTGGAGCAAGTGCCTCGACGCGCCCGCGGTGCTGGACTTCCCCAACGGCTGTTCGAGCTGCGTCCACGACACGCACCCCTACGAGAAGCGGTCCCAGCCCCGCGACGCCACGACTTCGACCATCGCGCCGGGGTTCGGGCACGCCTCGTTGGGCCGCGGCACCGGCGCCGACCAGATGCAGGCGCAGTTGCACTTCTCCGGGTCATACGGGCACGCGCACTATGACAATCTCAACCTCACGCTCTGGGCGAAGGAGCGGGAGATGCTCCCCGATGTCGGCTACACCTGGACCCAGATGCGCTACTGGTGCACCAGCACGCTGGGCCACAACGTGGTCGTGGTGGATCGCAGAGACCAGGGCGGGAACCCCTCCGACGGCGACTTGCTGTCGTACTTCCCCGACACGGGTGGCGTCGCTGTCGTCGAAGCGGACGGCCGCCGCGCGTACGCCAACACCGCTGACTTGGACACCTACCGGCGGCTGCTAATGACGGTCCCTGTCTCGGAGACTGACGCCTACGTGGTGGACGTTTTCCGGGTCCACGGCGGCACCACCCACGACTGGACGCTGCACGGCGATGCCGACCGCGACATGACCGCAACCTGCAGCCTGCCGCTTGCGGGGAAGCGCGACACCATGCTGGAGCCCGGCGAGGAGTGGGTCGAGCCGACCCTTGAGAGCGCCCGCTTCAACCCGTACGGAATGCTGCGGGAACTGGCGACGGGAGAGGTGAACGGGCCGTTCCAGACCGACTTCCGGTACGCTGACGAGCCGACGCGCGGCATTCGCGTCCACCTGCTCCTCGGTGGCCCCGCGGACGTGTGGCTCGGCAAGAGCCCGTCCGTGCGCAGGATGGGCCAGGGGACCGGTGGCGACATGCGGAAGGCGTATGACTTCTGGATGCCGCAGTTACTGGTACGCCGACGCGGCGACGCCCCCCTCGCCAGCACCTTCGTCGCCGTGTACGAGCCGTATGTCGGCGCCCACTTCCTGACTGGAGTCGAGGCGCTCCCGGTGGAGCCGGCTGAGAGGGGCGCCATTGCGCTCCGCGTGGCGCACGGGGAGGCGGTGGACACCCTCCTGGTCACTCTCGACGAGCCGCCCTACGCTGAGCGGGCCACCGAAGACGGCACCACCCTCCAGGGACGGCTGGGCGTGGTGCGCCGCACGAATGGGCAGGCGACCAACGCGTGGCTGTTCGAGGGGGCCAAGCTGGCTGCCGGGAAGATGGTCGTTGATTCCCCCCGGGACCGCTACGAAGGCGCCCTCGTGGCGGTCTGGCGCAAAGCCGACGGCGCCGCCGAAGATGCCCTGCTCACCGACGCCGCCCTGCCGCAAGGGAACGCGCTGCACGGGGTGTGGATCATCGTCACCCACGGAAACGGTTTCCGGCACGGGTACGAGATCGACCACATAGCGACCCACGAGGGCAAGACGGTGATCGCGCTGACCGGCGACCACGGGCTCAAGATCGACGGCGAGAAGACGACCGAGGTCTACTTCCCGCGGCGCGCGATGGCTGGCGCGAACACGTTTCTCATCCCGCTGTCCGCAGCCGTCAGCCGGTAGGGTCACTTGGGCTTGGTGGCAGCGCGGTGCAGCATCGTCCAGAGCTGCTCGCGCGTCACCGGTTCCTGGGGTCGGGTACCGTCGGAGATCCCGTTCGCCACGACCCACTCGTGAGCTTCTCGCGCCCAAGGTGACACTTCGGCCGCGTGGATGGGCTCATCCTCGCCCTCGTCGTCGGGCACAGCGACCATCGCCTCAAGCAGCGTCTGCGCCTTCAGCAGCACGGCCTCAGCCAAGTCGGCTTCATTGCCGCCGCCGTGGGCAGAGGCGCCTCGGTCATTGGGAGCGCTGCGCTTGTACTTGTGCCCGACAGAGAAGGCGACGGCGCCCCCGTCGGGGAAGAACTCGCGGATGGTCCCAACCAGGATCTCGGCGAGTTCCTGCTGTCTCGTCTTCGCCCACTGCGAGCCTTGCGGGTTGGAGACGAAGAACGGCTCCAGCAGAATGGCGGGCATCTTCGCCCGGGCCAGGTTGCCGTCTCCCCGCCCGCCCTTGCGGATCCCCTGGTCCTTGATGCCGAACTTGGCGGCCACAGCGCCCGAGTACCGTCGCGCCCAGTTGCTCGCCGTCTCGGAGGCGTTGGTGGATAACACCACCATCGTGTAGTTGGGGCTGGGATCGCCAACGGAGTTGAAGTGCTGCTCAACGTAGCACACCGCCGCGTCGGCGTTCGCCGCCCGCTGTCGTTCGCCGTAGTCGCCCTTGTAGAACTTGACCTGATATCGCGCCATCGTCGTTCGCTCCTTTCCGGATCCGGCATTGGTGGGGCAGATTGTAGCACACCGCATGGCTGCCGTCAACTGCTCAGCAGCGGGCGCCAGTTCCGACGACACGGCAGCAGGAGCCGCCGTCCAACGGGCGAACTATCAGCTCTGGGTGTCGCCAGCGCCCTCGAGTGCGACCCCACTCACCACCGCTGGAGGAGCTGAACATGCCTGTACGGAGCTTCGGCAAAGAGGAATTGGCTCTCGTGAAGGAAGTCCTGGACTCGGGGCAGTTGTCGGTGTTGTCGGGCGGAAAGATGCAGGGGCGGTTCGAGACGGCGTTCGCCGAGGCGCATGGCGCAAAGTATGCCGTGGCGATGAACAGCGCCATGTCGGTTCTGCACAGCTCGCAGATCGTCGCCGGCGTAGGGCCCGGCGATGAGGTGCTCTGCGATCCCGTGTGCGTCTTCGGCGCCTTGGCAGTGCTGTACCAGCGGGGCAAGCCGGTGTTTGTCGATTGCGAACCGGTGACGTTCAACATGGATCCAGAGCTGATCGAGGAGCGGGTCACCGAACGGACCAAGGCGCTCATCGTCACCCACGTGGGCGGGCTGCCGGCGCGGATGGACCGGATCATGCGGATCGCCCGGAAGCACAAGCTGTTGGTGGTGGAGGACTGCGCGCATGCGTTCCTCGCCACGTACAGAGGTAAGTGCGCCGGAACGTGGGGCGACATCGGCTCCTTCAGCTTCCAGGCGTCGAAGCAGTTGGGGCTTGGCGATGGAGGCCTGGCGCTCACCAACAAGAAGAAGCTCGCCACCGCCCTCGCGCTACATGCCGGCGCTCCTACGTTCATGGCCGTCGCCCACGGCGTCCACTACAACTTCCGGATGAATGAGCAGACGGCCGCCATCGGGCTGGCGCAGTTGCCGAAGATTGTCCGCGCCTGCCGCGAGTTGATCAAGATCGGTCGTCTTTGGGACACGGCCATTGCCGGCTGCCCGTGGCTGCTGGCCCAGCAAGCTCCCGAGGGCGCCCAGAGCACCTACCACCTTTGGGTGGCGACGTTCGAGGGGGAGCAGCACGGCATTTCCCGCGAGCGCTTCGACGCGGCGCTGAAGGCCCACGGCGTGCCCTTCTCCGTGGGCTACACCGGCATGGCGGCTTATCAGCACCCGGTGTTCGCCACGGTGTTCCCGGAGGGGACGTACCCCCGAGGCCTGTGTCCCAACGCCGAGCACATGGTGCCGCGGATGCTCCTGGGATACCCGCTGATTCCGCTGGATAGTGCCAAGCGGGTGGCAGACGGACTGCGGGAGGTGGTCGAGGAACTGTCATAGACTCGCCCCGGGGTGGCGCCTGAGACGGGGTCTTGAGAGCGCCCTGGGTCATACTGTGAGAGGCTGTGCGCAGTGGAGTTCAACTACGCGACGGCCCGCTCGGCAAGCACACCCGAAGGAGCAAGCCCATGAGACCAGTATCAGGCAGGAGCATCGCCCACTACGCAGCGCTGCTGCTGTTGGCCGGTTGCGCCAAACAGGCGCGTGAGCAGTCGCCGGCGCCCAAGGCTCAACCTTCCGGAGGCGCCGTCCAGGACGGGAGCCCGGCGACCGAGGCGATGATCCCTCCGGGCGGGGAGGCGACCGACTCGCCGTGGGTCGGCAAGCACGCGGGCGACTTCAGCCTCAAAGACTCGACGGGCCGCGAGGTGAATCTGAAGGCCCTGCTGAAGTCGCGCAACGTGATCCTCATGTTCTACAAGGGCCTGTGGTGACCGATGTGCCAAGGGCACTTGCTGCAGTTGCAGCAAAAGCAGAGCGCTGTCAAACACCTGAACGCGGTGAGTATCGCCATTAGCAATGAGTCCGCGGAGACCTCAGAGGGCTTCCGGAAGAAGAATGGCCTCACCTATCCGATTCTCTCCGACCCCAAGTTTGTCGCTGCCGACAAGTTTGGGGTGCGAGCAGCCGACGAGGAGTTTGCCCTCCCGGCGCTCTTCCTGATCGACAAGACGGGCACGATCCGCCTTGGGCGTGTTGGGGTCAGCCACGGCCCGTTCGATGCAGACGCGCTGACCCAGGCGCTCAAGTTGCTGCGCAAACAGGCAACGAGCGATTCAGCGACGGGTCAGAGAGGGCCCACCGGCGGTTGACCTGTCGCCCGTCGGCGCCGCGCCTCGCGACTGGCTGCACGGTGACTGAACCGAGACCCAGGCGACTACCGAAGGCCGGCCCGCTTGTCGGGCTGGTGGTCGGCTGTCTGGGGAGTCTCGCGCTGGCGGGTTTGGCCGCCACGCCGGCCGACGCTGGCATGTCTGACGCGCGCTGCTGGGAAGATGAAGTTTTCGATGAAGTCCTCGATGTGATCAACGTCCGCAAGTTCTGCAACGGCGATCCGTCCAACGACGTGAGGGCTCGCCGATACGGAGCGGCTCGCGACCGGTACGAAGGCGGCTACTGGGGCGGCGACCTGGCCGGGGTGATGGGAAAGCTGGATTGCCTGACCGAACTCGGCGTTACCACGCTCTACCTGGAGCCCGTCGTTCAGAACGATCGCGTGCCTTTCGGCAAGTACCTGGCGCCCGGCTCCCGGCCCATGGACTACTTCGCCGTCGACGAGAACCTGGGCAGGAACGAGACCCTACGAGAACGGGTCACCCAAGCGCACGCGCGCGACTTGCGAGTAATCCTCGACCTGCCGCTGGCCTTCCCCGGCATCCAGCACCCGCTGTACACGGAAGACAACATCGCCAACGGCTGGTTCGGGCCAATGAGTCCGTATGGCGTCCGGCAGTGGAATGCTGCGCAGCCCGAAGTGGGCGAACTGCTCATCCGCGTGGCGACAGCTCGGATTGCGCGACCTGTTGGAGGACCGGACGGCAAAGCGCGTTGGCGAGGCGACGCCCCTGCAACTCGGGCCGCTTCAGCTCCGGGTGAGGCGCGTTGTCGGAGCCGAACCTTCGGTGAAGTGACTGGCCGGGCTCGGCGCACCTGGTGCCCTCGAGAGCTGCTACGCCGTTGCCGGGATCGCCGTCAATTGCCCGAAGCCCGGTACGCGTACACGTACACCGGTTTGCCCTGGGGGTCTCGGAGGGTGGCGCGGTCTTTCGTGTTGTTCCAGACCCGTGCCCGTTTCCACTGCAGGTCAACCTCCTTGGCGTCGCGTTGAACGGCGGTGACCTTCGCGCCGGGGCCGCTGTGTATCCGGCACACCGCTCCGGGCGGGAGTTGCAGTTCCCCGGTGGGCACGCGTTGACCAAGGGTCACGGAGTTCCTCTCACCCTGGTCCGCCAACTGCCACGCCAGGGCAAGGTCGATGGCGACTGCACCGCGGTTCAGGAGCCAGACCACTTCATCGGTGCCCCAGAACTTGATGAAGCACACGATGAAGTCGGCGGCCGAGTGCGGGTCGCCCTTGCCCCACCATCCGGCGCGGGACTGGGCAGCCTCGATCTGGGCGGCGAGCAGTTCGTCGAGGTGCTTCAGTGCGAACGAGTCGGCGGGGGTGTCGTCCTTGACCGCGCGAGCGCCCACTTTGGCCGCGCCCTGCCTCACCAACTCCGTGTTCAGGCAGCGCTGGCCGGCGTCGTCTGCAAACGCATACGCCAACAGCCGCTTCCGCCCGTCTCGGCCCGGCTTCCCCTCGGCGTCCGGATCGCACTCAAGCCAGACTTGGCCGGACGAGAGCAGCTTCTCATGCGCCTGCCGCGCTTCGGGGCCGCCGGGCTCGGCCAACTCGGGCGCCTCGATGGCGACGTAGCGAACCGTCTCCTCCTTGCCGTCCAGCCACACGCGGCTGGTGTCGCCGTCGATCACCTCGCTGACGCGTGTCTCCAGGAGGGCGCAAGTTCCCGGCCCCGGGGCGGCCGCAAGCGGCAGGCAGATCCCAAGGGCGAGGCTGTGTAGTAGGCTCAGGCGTGCAAGAGACACTGGTGTTCACCAACCGGGTCACGACGTGGGTGGGATTGTAGCGCAGTTGGGTGGCGTTGTCAGCGCTGGCGCTCCGGAACGCGCGCCCGGGCAGGTTGCCAACTGCAACGGGGTAGCGGCGTTGCAGTTGGCAGGACTCTGCGGTTGAGTGTCCAATCTGTCGCGTGGCCGAAGGGAGTCCGTGCATGAGCGTTCTGTCTGCCATTGGAAACACGCCGCTGGTGGAGTTGGCCGAGCTGTCCCCCAATCCGAAGGTGCGCTTGTTGGCGAAGCTGGAAGGCAACAACCCCGGCGGCTCGGTGAAAGACCGGCCGGCGCTGTGGATGATCGAGCAGGCGGAGCGAACCGGCGACCTGACGCCCGACAAGATCCTGCTGGAGCCGACGTCGGGGAACACCGGCATCGGCGTGGCGATGGTGGCTGCAGCCAAGGGGTACCGGTGCAAGCTCACCATGCCGGAGTGCGTCAGCCTGGAGCGGCGCAACGTGTTGCGGGTGTTCGGCGCCGAACTCGTGCTGACGCCGGCAGCGAGGAGCACCGACGGAGCCATCGAGAAGGCTTGGAAGATCCTCGCGGGGGATCCCGAGCAGTACTTCATGCCCAACCAGTTTGCGAACCCGGCCAACGTGCTGGCCCACTACGAGTCCACCGGACCTGAGATCTGGGAGCAGACGGGCGGAGCGGTGACCCACTTCGTGGCGGGAATCGGCACGACGGGAACGCTCATGGGGGTCAGCCGGTGCCTCAAGGAGCGCAACGAACGGGTGCAGGTCATCGGCATGGAGCCCGTCGAGAGACACACCATCCAGGGGCTGAAGAACCTCACCGAGTCAGCAGTTCCCGCCATCTTCGAGCCCAAACGGCTCGACGAGAGACGCCTGGTCGGCGACGACGCTGCCTTCCAGATGGCGCAGCGACTCGCTCGCCACCACGGCCTGTTCGTCGGCATGAGTGGCGGCGCGGCGGCGTGGGGGGCGGTGGAAGTCGCGAAGGACCTCGACGAAGGCACCGTCGTCTTCCTGCTGCCCGACCGCGGTGATCGGTACCTGAGCACGGTGCTGTTCCGCTCCATCTGCGCGCAGTGCCCGCCGTAGCGAGGCACCGGAAGGGCATGGGCATTGCAGAACGGAGCCCGTTCTGTTGGCGGAATCAGGCGTGGCCGCCCCCCGTCCCTCGCGACTCGAGCTTTGCGGCCAAGCTCCTCAGGAGGAAACCGAAGTGGCAGACAAAGTCCGGTTGGCAGTAATTGGTTGCGGCGGCATCGCCGGCGCGCATCTCAACGGGTACGACGCGCTCGTGAAGGGCGGCTGTGACACCTTCGACATTGTGGCGGTCTGCGACCCGCTTCCGGCGAGCGCAGAGGGCTACGCGGAGCGCGTCCAGAAAGTGACCGGCTCGCAGCCGCGCGTGTACGCCGACGTCGCGGCGATGCTCAAGGCGGAGGAGCTGGACGGCGCGGACATCTGCAGCCCGCACTGCTTCCATCTCCCCAACGCCCTCGAGTGCCTCGAAGGCGGTCTGCACGTCATGGTCGAGAAGCCCCTCGGCATCACCGTGAAGGCCAGCAAGCAGATCATCGAGGCAGGCGCGCGGTGCGGGAAGATGGTTGCCACAGCCGAGAACGTCCGGCGCTACCTTGCCGCCCGGGCCACGGAATGGGCCGTCAACACGGCGAAGATGATCGGCCAGCCGCGCCTGTTCACGGTGCAGGTGCTTTCTTCCAGCGAGTTCCCGGTGGACAGGCCGGCGATGCAGTGGCGCGCGATCAAGACCCTTACTGGCGGCGGCATGATCATGGACAGCGGCGCGCACTTCACCGACATGATGCTGCATGTGTTCGGCGACGTCGACGAAGTCACGTGCCAGATGCGGACGTTTGACGCGCCCCTGATCGAGGCCTCGTTCCTCGGTCAGCCGCTACCGTTGGATGTCGAAGACTCCTGGGTCGTGACGATGCGATTCAAGAGCGGGCTGATGGGCACTTGGTGCTGGTCCCGTTCCGCGCCAGGGCACGAGGTGCGGACCGCCCTCTACCACGGCAGCGCCGGCTCGCTCAACGACCTCGGGTTCCCGTTCCACCCATTCCAGAGCGGTGCCGAGCTGAAGCTGGCGGACGGCAGCACCAAGTCGCGCGAGCAGATCCAGGTCGAGTACCTGATGAGCCTCGGCTGTGCAGAGCGAGGGCGCCTGTTCCCCTACGGCGTGACCGACGGCTTCGCCGTCGAGGTAGGCGACTTCATCGACGCCATCGCCAACAACCGGCCGCCGGACGTCGACGGTGAGGCAGGGCTGCGCGCCAAAGCCCTCTGCGAAGCGTGCTACGAGTCGGCGACCATCGGCAAGCCCGTGAAGTACGACGACGTGCTCTCGGGCGCCGTGTGCGAGTACCAGAAGCCGATCAACGAGCACTGGGGGATCTGACGCAGCTTCGGCGGCAGAGACAGCGTGCTTCCGGAGGCTGGTAGCGGCAGTCGAGGAACGCCTGCACAGCCCTGCCGAGCCGTGAGTGCATGTCTCAGTGCACTTCATCGCACTCGTTGCGCGCCGCGAGCGAGGCGATAGTCCGCGCAGTCTCTGTTCAGGTCGGGCGACGCGATGCGCGACCAAGCGCACGCGATGCGCACACAAACGCCTCGTGTGCGCGGAAGCGGCGATGACTGCGGCGCAGGGCGACGAGATCCAGAAGCAGGCCGCGGCTGAGGCCGCGCGCGACACGGCAACCACCAACGAGTGGGAGTTCCACGAGCTTGTGCTCAGCGCCAAGGATCAGGTCATCGCGCAGTACGGCAGAGACTCCAACGAAGCCCAGGCCGTCGGTCTGAAGAAGAAGTCGGAGCGCAAGCGGCCAACGAGCAAGCAGGCCACATCGTAACCGTGTTCGCGGCGAACCATCGGGCTGGGATGGGCGACAGACGGCTGAATCGCCGACCCTGACGCTGGCGTTCGTTGGCTGAGTGGACTGGGTGCGCCCAACTTCTCTGACTGGCAGTTCACTCGGGCGTGCGTAGTCAAGCGTGTAGGTCCGATCCCGGACAAGCGCCTTGTTCCTTGCCTCGCAGCGCCCTATAATTGGGGTCATGCGCGTCGTTGCCCTGAGATCCTTGCGCGAGTTCTGGAGCCGCCATGCCGACGCCGAGCGCCCGCTACGGGCCTGGTACCACGATGCCAGAAAGGCGGCGTGGTGGAGTCCCGGAGACATCCGGAACGCCTACCGCAACGCCAGCATCTTGGCGAACAACCGCGTCGTGTTCAGGATCAAGGGCAACCAGTACCGCCTCGTGGTGGCAGTTCGCTACGAGAAGGGCGTTGTCTACATCCGCTTCATCGGGACACACCACGAGTACGACCAGATCGACGCGACTACCGCGTAGCGGAGGTGCCTCGTCTGCCATGGACATCAAGCCGATACGAACCGAGTCTGACTATGAAGCCGCTCTCGCAGAGATCGACCGGCTAATCGATGTTCCTCCAGGGACGCCGGAAGCGGACAGACTGGACGTGTTGACGACTCTGGTGGAGTCATACGAGGCGCTGCATCACCCCCTCCCACCACCAGACCCCATCGATGCGGTCCAGTACTACATGGAAAGCCGCGGCTTCTCTTCCCGCGAGCTGGAGAAGCATCTTGGCGGCGGCCGCCGGGTGGAGGAGGTCCTGGACCGCAAGCGGCCGCTCACCCTGAGGATGATCAGGAAGCTCCACGATGCCTTCGGCATCCCCGCTGACGTGTTGATCCAGCCCTATGCCCTCGCCCGGTGAGGCGGCGCAGTTCGGCAGCCTGCCAAACGCGTAAGGGTGCCCCCGTGCCATATGTGTGACCCCTTACGCGACCCGATTCCTGGGGCGAGCGAGAGGGAAGGAAGTGTGAAGCGCGTGTGGATCCTCGCCTGCTACCTGTGCGCGTTAGTACGCGCGGCTGTCACCTTGGCAAGCGCCGTGCTTAGCATGACCTTCTACGTGACGGCGGTAGGCGTGTTTCTCTCTTTGGTGGCAGATGCGAACTGGGATGCGATTGCGGAGTGGGCGCTTCTCACTTTCGCCGGATACCTGGCCTTGCTGTTTGCACACCGTGTATCTGTAGCGTGCTCGACGTACGCGGCTCCCGACGGCCGTGGCGGCTACTTATGTGGGTATGCGACGGAGCCGACCGATGACACCAAGGTTGTCCCCACTTTGCCTGGACTTCTCGGCGGCCTCTTCTACGATCTCGTCTCAGGAGCCTGCACGCTGGTCATGTGGGCCGCTCTGGAAGAGGAGGTCCGCAAGGAGTTGCACTGGATAGTCAGCGCGGCCGCTTGCACAGGCATGCTCGTCGGTTTCGTGCTGGGTCTTCAGGCGGCACGCAACATCCTGTGGCGCCCTGGGCTCCTCCGAACCGACACCGAACCCGGGCCTTCGCAGACCGCCGAGCTTTCCTTGGGTGCGTGGGTTTGGGTCGCACTGTACGCGGCATCCGCGAAGTTGCTGGCCAGATGTCTCGGCTTTCCCCTCTTGGCAGTGTGGGCTGGGACTCTTGTAGCCGTGGCAGTGGGCCCGGCCATTGGGTGGTATGGGAACTACACAGAGGAGCGCGACAAGCTCTTTGCAGACATGACGCTGGACGACATAGTCTCCGAGATTCAGCAGGAGAGGCGGCGGGCCGACACTGGAGTCTGAGGGGCGGCCCGGACACGCGAGACCGCCGGTCGCCTGCCAGCATAGGTCACCACACCAACGACAGCGGGTCCGCCGGCGTCTCCTGCCGGCGGACCTCCACCAACTCCCCGCTGCGCATGCGGAGCACCTTGTGGGCCATGGCGGCGACGGCGTTGTTGTGGGTGACCATGACGACTGCCTTGCCCTGGTTGGCGTTGACGTCGCGGATGACTTGGAGGACGCGAATGGCGGTCTCGTGGTCGAGGTTTCCGGTGGGCTCGTCGGCCAGGAGAATGGCGGGATTCTTCACCAGGGCGCGGGCGATGGCGACCCGCTGTTGTTCGCCGCCGCTGAGTTCGCTCGGGAAGTGGTCGGCGCGGTCGGCTAATCCGACGGCGCCGAGCATCTCAGCCGGATCCAGACAGTCGGGCACCAGTTCCGCTACCAGGGAGACGTTTTCCAGGGCGGTCAGCGTGGGGATGAGGTTGAAGAACTGGAAGACGAAACCGGTGGTGCGGCGACGATACTGCGTGAGCTGCTCCTCGTCGTAGTGGGCAATGTCTCTGCCGTCGACGAGGATTCGTCCCGAGGTGGGCGAGTCGATTCCGCCAAGGAGGTTCAGGATGGTGGTCTTCCCGGAGCCGGAGGGGCCGAGGACGATCACCAGCTCGCCGGCCGCCACGTCGAAGGACACGCCGCGCACGGCGTGCACGGTGACCGCACCCAGCTCGTATTCCTTCGACACGTCGTCGAGGCGGACCAGCGGAGTGGCGCTCACTTGGTGCTGTCCCCGCGCGTCACGATTTTGATCCTGCTGCCCTCCTTGAGGGCTTCCTTGCCGACGGTGACGACGATCTCGCCGGGCGACAGCCCCTCGACGACGACTGTGCGCTCGTAGCTGTCGGGGCCGAGCTTCAGCTCGCGCTTCTGCACCCGCCGCCCGTTGACCACGAAGGCGTACTTCTTCTGCCGATGGCGGACGATCCCGTTGTTCGGCGCCAGCACAGCGCCGCGCTTGACGACCAGCTTGCCCTCGAGGTCCACCTCGAGTCCCGGTTTCAGCTTCCGGTCGGGATCGCCCACCTCGACTCGCACGCGGACGATCTTGGTGGTACTCAGAAGCTCCTCCTTGTCCTGCGCAAGCGGCCCGATGCTGACCACGGTGCCGGGCACCGACTCGCCGGGGTAGGCTTCCGACGTTACGGCAACCTCCTGCCCAGCCGCGATCTTGCCCAGGTCTTCGTCGTCCACTTCGGCGACGACCCACATCCGCCGGGAGTCCACGAGGGTGAAGACGGGCATCCCGGGCGCGACGGAGTCGCCCAGCTCCCGGTGCTTCCGGGCGACGGTACCGGCGAACGGCGCGCGCAGCCGCGTCTTCTCATACTGCGCTTGCGCAGCTTCCAGCGCGGCCGCCGCTTGGGCCGACAGGGCGGCGGCCGCTTGCTTCTCGGTGCCGGCGATTGCCCTCTGTCGCTGGGCAGCCTTCGCAGCGTCAACGCCGGCGTCGGCTCGGCTGACCTGCGCCGCCGCGGCCGTGCGGTCTTCGCGTCGCGCACCGGCTCTGACCAGCGCCAGTGCCTGGCGGGCCTGCTCCAGCGCTGCCTCTGCCCGCTTGACCTGCGCCGCCGCCGTTGCCGCTTCCTGCCGGCGGAGCTGCTCCTGCTGCTTGCCCGCCTCGGCCTCGCTGACCAACGCCTCCGCGGCCTGCACCTGGGCGAGGGCGGCTTCGCGATCTTCCTGCCGGGTGCCCGCTTCGAGCAGCTTCAGTTGCTCGCGCGCGGCAGAGACGCCGGCGGCGGTGATTTCGTGCGCAGTTTCGGCGCCGTCCCTGACTTGGGCGGGCACCGCCCCTTGGGCGAAGAGCTGTTGGGCCCGCTCCCAGTCGCGCTTTGCCTGCGTCTGGCGCGCCTCGGCATCGCGCACGGCAGCGCGGGCAGCCTGGAGTTCCTGCGGTCGCGCGCCGGCGGCAAGCTTCGCTCGCTGCGCCCGGGCGGCCTTCAGTTCGGCCTGCGCCCGCGCCGCTTGAGCGTCTGACAAGCTGCGCTGCAACTCCTCGGCGGTCTGCGCACCTTGGAGCTGCGCCCTGGCACCCACCACAGCCGCCTCAGCCTGAACGGTTGCGGCTTCTGCCTGCTTCAGTTCCTCGGTGCGAGCGCCTCGCTCCAGCTTCTGCTGGTCGGCGCGGCCTGCAGAAAGCACCGCTCGCGCCTCGCGGAACTGGGCGGAAGTAGACTCCCGCGCCATGGCGGCGCCCTCTGCTGCACCCACCTGCTTTGCGTCGGCGGCTGCCACTGCGGCGGCAGCTTGGTCGACGGCTGCCTTCAGGTCCGTCGCCGCCAACTCCGCGAGAACCTGCCCGGCTTCCACCCGATCGCCTTCGTCCACGTACACTGCAGTGAGGCGGCCGGGGAGCTGGAACCCGGTATCCGTGACCTTGGCTTCGACGACGCCGGTGGTGACCAACTCAACAGCCAGGTCGCCGCGGGAAACAGTGGCGACCTCCACTGGTGTTCCGCTGAACTGGGAGCGAACCACCAGGGCGCTGGCAACGAGCACCAGCAGCACGGTAGGCGGAACCCACGTCGGTCGCGCCGCGTGGACCGTGCCTTCCTGATCGCTGTGCGGCGAGTGGCGCCCGGGGCGTCTCACAGCTCGCCGATCACCTCCAGCGGGTCGGTGGCGGCCAGCTTCAGTGCCTCGGCGACGCCGGGGTGAGTGACCTCGCCGATGGCCACGTTCAGACCGCGCCGGAGCGCCTCGTCGTCGGCAAGGGCTTCCCGGACGCCTTCCGCAGCCAGCGCACGGATGTACGGCATTGTTGCGTTAGTCAGGGCGAACGTCGAACTCCGCGGGACGGCGCCGGGGATGTTGGGGACGCAGTAGTGGACCACGTTGTGAACGGTGTAGGTGGGCTCCGAATGCGAGGTCAGCCGGCTGGTCTCGACGCAGCCGCCCTGGTCGATGGCCACGTCGACGATGACGGAGCCGGGCTTCATCAGCTTGACGTGACGGTCGCGGACGATGACCGGCGCGCGCCGGCCGGCGAGCAGTGCAGCGCCGATGATTGCGTCGGCGTAGGCGCACGCGCGACGGATGGTGTACTCGTTGGAGTAGACCGTGATGACGCGCCCGTGCATGATGTCGTCCAGGTACTTCAGTCGGTCGTGGTCAATATCGAGGATGGTCACTTGGGCACCCATGCCCAGGGCGATCTTCACCGCATTGAGGCCGACGATCCCGCAGCCGATCACCACGACCTCCGCTGGCGGCACGCCGGGCACGCCGCCCAGCAGCGTGCCTCGCCCGCCGTTCTTCTTCTCGAGGCACTGGCACGCGGCCTGCACTGACATTTTTCCGGCAATCTCGCTCATGGGTGTGAGCAACGGCAGCCTGCCGTTCACCTCGACGGTCTCGTAGGCGAGGGCGGTGATGCCGCTGTCGCACAGCGCTCGGGTCAGTTCCGGTGCAGAGGCAAGGTGCAGATAGGTGAACAGCGTCTTGCCCGGAGCGAGGAAGCGGAACTCCTCCTCCAGCGGCTCCTTCACCTTGACGACCAAAGCCGCCCGCCGCCACACCTCCTCCGCCGTTCCCACGACCTCGGCGCCGGCCTCGACGTACTCCTCGTGCGGCAGGCCGCTCTCGAATCCCGCGCCATGCTCGACGAGCACGTGGTGGCCTTCCTCGACCAGTGTCAGCACGCCTGCCGGCGTCATCGCGACGCGGCATTCCCCGTCCTTGATCTCCTTGGGAACTCCGATGATCAACTGACTCACCTCGCTGTTGTCGGCTGTACGGAGTACATTCGCCGCGGGCAGGGCGAGGTCCTTGACCGAGGAGCGCTCCGAGGCGTTGTTGCGTCCGGCAGACTGCTGCGGACCCGAGAGCAGACGCGCGGACCCGAACGGATACTGCCCCTGTGATCGGCCAGGGACCCAGACCGCAGGGCGTAGGGGCGGTGCCTGCGTGCCCGCCCGGCCGGGGGGCAAACCGCGTTTCGGTCCGGCGGGGGGGGCAGAGCCACGTCTCCGCCCCGGCCGGTGGCTTGCGTCTTCCGCTGTGGCGGTGCAGCCGCTCCCGTTCCGCTGGCGTCCGGCTACGACAGCTCGACGCGCTGACCTTTCTCGATGGCCTCGTTCGCCTTGAGCATCGCGACGGCTGCGTCGCGGCCGATTTCGCCGTCGCAGAGGTTTCTCTCGCCAGTGCGGATGGCGTGGGCGAAGCCCTCAAGCTCGGTCTTGTACGCCTCCAACGGGCTCTCTCCGCCGCCGCCTGAGGCCGCGCCGCTGCCGACAGCTTTGCCGCCAGCGTCCGCCACTCGACTGGCGGAGGCTTGCATCGCCGGCCCGCCCTTGTCCTTGGCGACCTCCACGGTAGTCTCTTTCTCCTCCGGCGCGGCCGCCTCGTTGCCCGGCTCCGGGAAGAACATGGCCTGGGTCTCGCCGGTGAGGATCAGCGTCCCTTTGGTGCCCATGAGCTCCTCGTAGTAGTTGTCGAAGCGGTTGCTCTGGATCGAGGAGTAGGTGACGGTCAATCCCTTGGGGTACTCGAAGATCGCATAGGCGTGGTCCGCCCATTCGCGACCGTCGTCCTTGTAGCGGTAGATGCCCGCGCTGGCCGAGATCGCCGTAGGGCGGCACCCGGCGATCCAGTTGGTGATGGCGATCTGGTGGCTGCACAACTCGGTCATCAGCCCCTGAGAGTGCTTCTTGTAGAGGCGCCAGTTGATGAGGTGCTCCAGGTCCTGGTAGCCCCACGGCGTCGGGTCGAAGCTCTCGTCGATCGTCCAGCGTGCATTCGCCCGCCAGTCGGTATTGCGGTGCCAGAGCATGCGGATGTGGTAGATGTCGCCGAGGAGCCCCTCTTTGATCATGGAGACCATTTGGTGGTAGATCGGGTTGTAGAACCGCTGGTGACCGACCTGTAGCACGAGCCCCTTCTGCTTGGCCAGGTTCACCATCTGGTCGCACTCGTCAATGGTGTACGCCATCGTCTTTTCGGTGAAGACGTGCTTGCCGGCCTTCATCGCGTCGAGGGCGATTTCTGCGTGTTTCCATAGCGGCACAGCGATGACGACTGCCTCGATGGAGTCGTCGGCCAGGAGCTTCTTGTAGTCGTCGCCGCAGTCCTTGGCTTCGGGAACATGGACTCGGGCCCGCTCCAGCCCTTTCGCCCGGTTGGGGGGGTAGATGTCGCAGACTGCCACCTGCCGGATGAAGTCCGGACTGCGGTTCATCTGCTCCTGGAGTACCCCGCACTCGGAGCCGGTGCCGATGCACCCCACGCGCAGCGGGCCGATCTTCTTGTTGGCGAAGGCGAACGCGCCGATGGCGGGGAGGGCCGCAGCCGCCTTCAGGAAATCTCGTCTTCCGAGCTGTCTCTGTTCTTCTGTCAACATTCGGGTCACCTACCCTCGCCGGGCGGGGTCTGTAGTCCTCGCCCGGCAGTGTCTTCTCAGGCTGCGGGAGTCGGCTCGTCGCCATCGCTCTTCGGGCGTTTGCCGCAGGGGCACAATCGGCGGGCCAACGGCCCCAGCACGCTATCCAGCCCCATCATGCGCCCGGTGTTGAAGGCCCCGATCACGCCCAGGGCCAGGAACTCGACGAAGTTCTTGTCGATGAAGAGGTAGTTGCCTTCTCTTCCCGGCTGGCGCAGGGCGGTCCAGAGGGGATGCGCGAGCTGTGTCATCGTGTCTATCCCCTGCATCGTCTCGGGCCAAGGCGGCAGCGCCAGATAGAAGAGAACCAGGAAGCCCATGCCTCCTAGCGCCGCCAACCGAGTGCAGGCGCCCAGCATCAACCCAAGACCGACCAACGTGAGCCCCCACTTCGTCGTGAAGTTGGCTAGGGGCAGCAGCTTATTGGTCTTCAGGGCGGGGAGGTGCTTCGGGTACACCGCGGAGAGGATCCTGCGGTTCACCTCGACTCGCTTCTGGCCTTGCGGGTTGCCTAATGCCTGCCGTTTCAGTGCCTTCGGCAGGTCGATCTTGGCGAAGAGCTTTGCCGTCTTCTCGGTGTATGGCACCTCGCCCTTCAGGAGGGAGTTCAGGTCCGCCGTGAGCTTGGCTGGCAGCTTCGCATGGGGAGGAGACCCGGAGGCCACCATATCCGCCATCAGGAGCGTGTCGTCGTGCATCTTTTCCTGGAAACGAACGGCCAGCGGGTCATCCATGTTGGCCAGGCTTGTCGCCAAGCCGGGGAGGTCCTTGATGTCCTCCACGGTCAACAGGGCTTCGCCGCCGCCGGTTGCAAGGGCCTTGAACGCGGGGGACAATGGACCCGTCGAGACCTGGAGGTACTCGGCGCAGGACCAGTTCGGCTTGGAGAGCTTGATCATCCCCTCGCGAAGGAAGTGCCACCCAATCGCCACGCGCAGGAGCACAAGCATGAGTGCCTGCCAGTTGGATACGGCATGGACTTTCCGTTCGTTCAAGTCAGTACCTCCATCTCGTCCGGTCGGAACCCGACGATGAGCGGCTCAGCGGCTTGCCCGGCGCCAGCGTCAGGAACCAGCAGCGCGCGGATTTCCGGGTGGTTGGCGCAGTACGCCTGGGCCGCGGCCGTGCCCATCACGAAAAACGCGGTGGACAGCGCTTCCGCCAATGCGGCTGTCGGCGCAGCCACGCTCACGCTCAGCATCCCCTCGGCGGGGTAGCCGGTCCGCGGGTCGATCAGGTGGCCGTACCGTTTGCCCTCGGCCTCAAACCCCTGCTCCTCTGCCCCTGAAGTCGAGAAGCCGCAGTCGCGGACGAAGGCACGGGCCAACGGCTCGTCGGGGTGGCTGGGGTGCTGCACGTCGACCTGCCAGCCCCGCACGTCTGAGCAGGAACCCAAGGCGACCGCACTGCTGCCACCGCCGTGCAAAAGGGCGTTTGAGATGCTGTGCTCCCGCATTACGGCCGCGGCTTCGTCCAGTGCAAAGCCTTTGCCGATGCTGTTCGTATTGAGTTCGACCCTCGGGTCTGAGAACGACACCGACCCGGTGCGGTCGTCCAACTGCACCCGGTGCATGCCCACCCGTGCCAGGGCGTCCTGGAGGCTTCCCTGACTGGGCACCCGCGGCTCCCGCTGCAAGAACCCCCAGCAGTCGGACAGCGGCGTGCTGGTGAGGTCGTAGGCTCCCGCCGTCTCCCGGTACACGGTCTCCGCCAGTTGCAGCAGGCGGAACAGCCTGGGCGTTGTAACGACCGGATTGCTGCCAGCCAGCCGGTTGAGCCGCGACAGTTCGCTGCCCGGCCGGTAGTAGCTGAGTTCCTGCTCGACTTGGTCGATCACGTCGAGCGCCCGCAAGGCCGCGGCTTGCGCCGGCTCGCTGCCAGTCCAGGGGAAGGCGATCTCGAAGCGGCAAGCCATCGCCATCCGGGAGACGCGGCCGATGTAGCCACCCGTTCGTTTCTGCTCGGCGGTGGGGGTGGCTGCTTCGGTCACGCGACGGGCTGTGTCTGCAAGCGGCTTGAAGAACATCCGGCGGCGTGAGGCAGTAGGCATGAGGCTGCATTCGTGACGAGTGAGTGGGTGGTGGAGTGGGACCTGCGTTCCCGCCCAAGGCTGCAACGGTGTTCGACACTGCTTTTGCGGGGGAGTTGCCTCGGAGCGCGCGCAGCAACCCGGACGCGGGCGCGTCGGCGCACAGAGGACAGCGGCGTCTGCTATACTAAGAAGGCAAGTTCGCGATTCCAGGGAGGGAGTTGGTGTGGCCGAGATCCAGCCAGTCTGTGTCAACCGTCGTGCGCGGCACGACTACCACATCGACGAATTCGTGGAAGCCGGCCTGGTTCTTACCGGTACCGAAGTGAAGTCGGTACGAGACCATCACGTCAGCCTCAAAGAGGCGTTCGCGGGTATCGAACACGGCGAGGTGTGGGTGTTCTCCATGCACATCGCGCCGTACCAGGCGGGAAGCTACACCAACGTGGACTCCCGTCGACCTCGGAAGCTGCTCCTGCACAAGCAGGAGATTCGCCGCCTCATCGGCAAGGTGAACGAGCGAGGCATGACGCTGATCCCGCTGTCGATGTACTTCAGGAAGGGCCGAGCCAAGCTCGAAATCGGCCTGTGCCGCGGCAAGAAGGCGTACGACAAGCGCGAGGACATCGCCAAGCGCGACGCCGACCGAGACGTGGCGCGCGAGGTGTTCGGCAGGGACCGGTAGCTCGGCAATTTGGGAACTTGGGTAGGTCCTGTGAGTCTTTCGGGTCCTATCCCGGCGGCGCAGCCGCTCTTTGAAAACGTGGGGGCGATAGGTTTCGACGTGTTGAAAGGGGGCGTTGGTAGCGAGCCGAGGTCCCACACTCTCGCAAAACCGTGGACCCAAAAGATAACTGCCGAGTCTAACTTGGCCCTCGCAGCGTAAGCTGCGACGTTCGCCCGGATACGCTGACGGATCCGGGGTCGAGCGCCACCTACGTCGGCTACCCGAAGCGTCGCCCGTTCGCGTGATGCCAGGGGAATCTAAAGCGAACTCGCCAACAGTGAATCGCGCCTGCCGAGTCACTCGCGGCTAAACCCAAATGCAGGACACGCTCGTAGAAGCCAACGTCGACTTCTTCGCGGACGCGGGTTCGATTCCCGCCGCCTCCACCACCCCCACGTTACCGCACGCAAGCCCGGTCGCCGATGCGGCCGGGCTTGTGTGCGTTTTGGGGGGCACCGGAGGCCAAGGCGCCCCTTACTGCGGTGCGAACCAAGTCCCTGCGTTCACCGCCAAGTACCGCGGCACGCCGTCCAGTTCCACGGCCAGGTCGCCCGCGGCCCACAGCGCCAGGCTCCATATCTTCCCTGTATCTTCCGGTGTCGGCTCGACGATGACCTCGCCGCGCTCGGGGTGGGCGTTGGCGGCGGGTGCGGCGCCGTCCCGGGCGGTCCAGGGGAGCTGCACCTGGCCGAGGTTGGCTCCCTGGTGGAAGGCGACCAGTTTGCCGGTGGGGGAGATCGCCGCGCCGCCGTAAGCGCCTCCGTGGATGCCGATGAGCCTGACGCGAAATCCCTTGGTGCCTTCGGGGACGAAGAAGCAGTACCGGGCGCGGCCCACCCCGCCGAGGCTGAAGCCTTCCGTGGTTTGGGCGACCACGGCTAAGTTGTCGCCGGACACGTTCCAGACAGAACGCTGGTCGTCGCGGATGACCACCTTGTACGTTGCCCCGGCCTGCGGCGCCTTGAGCGCAGTGCGGAACTCGTGAGCACCGTCGGTGCTGTACTCGTCCTTGGCGACCGACTTCCCAGCCGCCTCGGAGACCTCCAGCGTCCCGGTGGGCCAGTCCTTGTTCTTGGCGCCGTGGGGTGAGCGGTTGGCGACCAGCGTACCCGCGGTTTCGGTGAGCTTCACCCAGAACACCTTCTCGTCGGGCGCACGGACGCTGAACTCCTCGGCGGCGGGCGTCTTCAGGAGGTACGCCTCTTGCCCGGAGCCGCTGCCGTCCAAAACGTGCTCGCCCTTGTCGGGGCGGTGCCGGTCGTACCACTGTTGCAGCAGCGCCAACGTGCCGCTGGTGTAATGCATCTTCTGCGCGAGTGACTTGCCGAACGCCTCGGGACCGCCGCGCACCGTGGCGGCGAGGGCTGTCTCGACGAGGTGGACTAGCTTCTCGTCGCTGGTCAGCACGCCAGCGTAGGCGACCGGCTCCATGATGAGCGTGTTGAGCGAGGTGCTGGGCTTGTAGAGCGGCTCACCGGTGGGCGTCGCCGAGTACGGCCAGCCTTCGGCGTTCTCGTCCCACGACTTCACGACCCACTGCACGCCGGCCAGGAGCGACTTCTCTGCGGCCGGGTCGTGGGTCACCTCGTGGTAGTCCTTCAGCCCGCCAAGGAGGACGCCGATGAGGAAGAGGTTGTTGCCCACAGCGCCGGGGTGGCCGCCGGCGTGATCGGTGGGCAGGACGTGGGGCCAGGCGCCGCCTTGATCGAACTTCTGCTCCTTCAGCGCCACGGCGACGATCCGCTTGGCGGCTTCCAGATACACCGGGTCGTAGGTAGCTCGGTAGAGCGCCATGATGGCGGTAAGCGACCAGCCAGCGCTTCGTTCGTGGGTGCCCAGTTCGTGGAAGTCGGGCGACATGGCCCAGGCGATGTGCTCGCCCAGACCCAGCGCCGCCTCCATGACGCGTGCCTCGCCGCCCAAGTACCACGCCTCGACCATGCCGTTGGCCCACGTGTGCCCATTGCGGGCGTCGGTGTGGGCGTCATAGCGATGCGTCCACGTGGCCAGTTGCGGCTCCTGTGACCACGTGCCGGTGTGCCCGATGGAGTGCTGGTGGTTGGCGCCGACATAGAACGGGTCGGGGTAGGCATGGACACAATCCACGTCGGCTTGATGACGGGCGGCGGTCAGCGCCCAGCGGAAGTAGTCGCGGTTGCCGGTGCGCGCGAACTGCATGAAGAACCCGTGCGCCAGGTCGTACTCGTTGTTACCCCAGTTGCGGCCGCGCTCGCCGTACCAATCGCCGTAGTTGAGGAAGCCGTACTCGCGGTCCCGCTCCTTGCTGCTCATGGACGCCTGGCAGCCACTGGCGAGGTACTGATCCCATTCGGCGAACTGCTTGCCACGCGGCGCTGCGAGGGGACCTAACGCCCGGGTGAAGGCATACCACTGCGCCGGCATGACGGCGACGACCGGCGAGTTCGTGTCGGCCTCAACTGCCTCTGCCGTTTGGCGCGGGTCGAAGTCGAGGTTGAGACGATCAGTGAAGGACATGCCCCACTTGAGCCGGTACTTGCCGCTCACGAATGGGTACAGCAGGTAGTGCGGCAGGCCAGTGCCGAACGTCGCGTCCGGCTGCTCCGGCAGGAGTTCGACGACCACCCCTTGCGCCGTCGCGTGCAGAGCCTTGGGCCAGCGCTGCCAGAAGTCCTGAACCGCGACGATCGCAGCCCCTTGCTTGCCGGCCACGCGCGAGGTACCGAGGGCATGCCCGGGAGCGATTGTCCCAGGCGGCTGCAAGGACAGCCGCTGGTCGTCCAACTGGAACAGCCGCAGCGGGCCGGATGCAGGCTTCCAGGTTCTCTCCTCGCGGCTGCCCTTCTCGTTCAGCCACGCCAGCCCACCGGCGACAGCGCCGCCCATCAGATCGACGGGCATCGTTAGCGAGGTGAGGTCGGTGAACTCGGTCCGGAGGCACGTGTTGACGTGTGTCCAGGTGAGGCCGACGCGCGACGAGTCCGCGAGGAAGGTGAGCCGGGCGACGAAGCTCATGAGCGTCGCCCCTTCCGGGTCGGCGTAGTCGCCCTCGACACGAATCACTGCCCGCCGCGGGCCGCTCTCTTCGACCGCCACGGTTCGAGGCGGACGGGCCGAGGCAGTGAATACCTTGCCGTTCTCGTCCACCAGCCGGACGCCCTCCGGCGCGCAGCCCGCAACGCGCTCCGAGTCGGCAAACGTTCCGTCCGCGTTGGCGTCGAACCAGACGTCGCGGAGCAGGTTGAACTGCTTCTTGTGAACAGTGGCCCGGAGCGGACCGGTCGTGACGGTGAACAGATCGTCGGTCTCTTCCAACTTCAGCTTCGACGGCTCGGCGTCGCGCTCCACGTCCGCGCCGAACTCGACAGCGTAGCTGGTCTTCTGGTTCGTCCTGAGCGGCGCCGTGAAGTCGACAACCACCCACTTCAGACTGCCGTCCGGCCAGAACGCCGTGGCCGTGAACTGCGCCGCAACTGCCGGCTCCGGCGCGCCCGGCCGCAAGCGAGGCGCTCGGAGACGCACGTTTGCGGGATCGAACACGGCGCCCTCGGGGAAGGGACAGCCGAACCGAATCGGCGACGCCGTCCGCGCGACCCCCGCTTCCTCGAGCAGTTGCACCGCTACCCGCACGCGCTTCTGGCTGCTCTGTACTCCCGGCTTGCGGGAGTCGGCGAACGGAACCGCCGGCCGCGGTCGGCCGAACTGGAGCGGGTCCTTGGGTGCCACTTGGTCGTAGGTGAGCCCCTTGTCTTCCAGCTTCTCCAACTTCACCTTGTCGTCGTGATAGCGATAGTCCGACAACGGGCGCATCCCGACCGACGTGGTGGTCTTCACTTGAGGAACGGCCTGATCGCCGTGGAATGGCAACTTGACAGCAACATGCGGTGTGCTGTCTCCGGTGCCGCCCTGTCGTTGCGAGAGCAGGTGCGCGCCCAACTCCACAGATCCACCTACCACGTGGACGGGTGCCTCGACGGCGATCCACAGCACGTTGCCTTCGAGCGCTGCAGTCAGCGTTGTCTTGCCGGTGTAGTCGGGGCCGAAGGTGTTCAGACCGACGTTGTCCCCATGCGCCACCAGCATCGCGTCCACCCCGCCATGGTACTGGTCGACGCGCCCCGTCTTCGGGTCGTTGTCCAAGTCCGCGTAGAGGATGAACGTCGAGTCGGCAAAGGAGGGCTTGCGGGCAAACGTCACCCTGAACAGCAGGCGCTCGCCGCCGACATGGCAGGCTTCGAGCTTCAGAATGTCTGGCGCATTGGTCTTCGCCTGCTCGTCGTTGTCGCCCCTGTCGGGGCTGGTGGTGACCAGGACCAACTCCTGCTTCACCTGCGGCAACAGCCCCAACTGATCCTCGATGGCGTCGGGGATGCTGTCGCCGTCGGTGTCCTGGGCGAGGGCGGCCGTTGACCAAAGGCCGGCAACAAGCAGAACGGCGGATAGTGCGGCTGTGCGTACATGCCTTGCGGTCATGGCTGGACCTCGTTTCAGGTCTGCTGTCGAGTAGGGACGAGTATTCGCGCCGCGTCGGGAAGCACCTGCCAGGGGGCCCTTCCAACGGCCGCGGTCTTCGCGGAGAACCGCAGAGCTGAGCTTCTTCGCGACCAGCGTGTTTGACCGGTGCGTCGCCAAGAGGTAGAGTAGGCGCTAGGCGCCGCGAGTGCGCCAGCTTCTCTGCAACCGGAGTCATGCCCATGAAGATCGCCTACGGAACCTATGCGATGCCGACCGTACCCCTCGAGGAAGCCGTCCCTGCTCTGGCTGGCATGGGCTACGACGGCGTCGAGATCTGCCTCGGCCCAAAGCACCACCGCGCGTTGCCGGAGGATTTTGACGACAGCCGACGGGCGGCAATGCGGGACCTGCTGACGTCGAACGGACTCGGCATCCCGGCCATGTTCTCCCTCGGTCATCTGCTGCCGAAAGACGACGCCGAGAAGGCGGCAACGCAGGAATCGCTCTGCCGCATTGCCCAACTCGGCCGCGACCTCGGCATGAGGGAGCCTCCGGTCGTGGCAGTTGGGATCGGGGGGAAGAGCGCCGACTGGGAGGCGGTCAGAAGTCCCCTTGTGGACACGCTACGGGAGTATGGCGAGCTGGCGGAGCGAGAAGACTTCGTGCTCGCTGGCGAGGCGCACTGCAATGCTGCGGTCGACCGCGTGGAGCGCGCGGTGTGGCTGTTCGACACGGTGAACCACCCCCGAGTCAAGCTCCACTTCGACATCGTCCACTTCTTCCTTGCGGGCGACGCCATCGAGCATGCGGTGCGATCCCTGGTACCCCTCACCGGCCACACGCACATCACCGACGCCCGCCGGCACGAAGACGGCAAGGTCGAGTTGCTCCTGCTGGGCCAGGGCGAGCTGGACAGCGCGGCCTACCTGCGGGCGATGCAGGAAGCCGGCTGGACAGACTTCATCACGCTGGAAGTGAGCACCATGGTCTGGGCGAAGCCGGAGTACGACCCGTTCGCGGCGGCGAGGTTCTGCTATGCGTCGCTCAGCGGGGCGTTCGAGGCAGCCGGGGTGCCCAGAACGTAGCGTCGCCACGGGCCGGGGCACGCCACACTACCGACAGTGGCGACGCCACCCACGGAGCGGGAAGCATGTTCGACCTCGTCATCCGCAACGGCAAGATCGTCGATGGGACCGGGAACAACTGGTTCTACGGGGATCTGGCTGTGGAGGGTGACCGCCTGGCGGCGATTGGGTGGTTGGGTGAGTGCGAGGCAGGTGAGGTCCTCGACGCCACCGACAAGGTGATCGCGCCGGGGTTCCTCGACATTCACTGTCACTCCGACATGGCGGTCGTCCGACACCCGGAGTGCCGCGCGAAAATCTTGCAGGGCGTCACGACCGAGGTCAACGGCAACTGCAGTTTCACGCCGGTGCCGGTCACGGAGAAGACCCGAGAGTACTGGCAGGCGCGGTCGTACTTCATCTTCGGCGACCTCGCCCAGGACTGGAAGACATTCGACGAGTACTTCTCCGCCATCGCGGGTCAAGGTGTTTCGCTCAATGTCTCCAGCATGGTTGGGCTGGGCGCGCTGCGTGCCGCGGTGATGGGCGCAGAGAGCCGGCCGCCGAGTGCGGACGAGATGAAGGCGATGAAGCGCCTGCTGACACAAGCGCTCGAAGAAGGGGCGCTCGGGCTGAGCACTGGACTCATCTTCGAGCCGTGTGCCTTTGCCTCGACCGACGAAATCGTCGAGCTGTGCGGTGTGTTGAGGCAGTACGACCGGCTGTACGTCTCGCACATCCGCGGCGAACGGGAGACGTCCATCCAGGCAACCCAGGAGCTGATCGAGATCGGCGAGCGATCCGGCGTCCCAGTGCACATGTCGCACCTGGAAGCAGTGGACCGGCCGAACTGGGGGAAGACGGAGCGCGAGATCCAGAGGATGCTGGACGCTCGGGCTCGCGGTGTGGACGTGTCCTACGACATGTACCCGTATCGGGGTTCCCCCATCCGAGTCTTCTCGATCATCCCGCGATGGGCGGCGCAAGGCGGCTACGACGACGTGAAGGCGCGACTGCGGGACCCTGCCACCCGTCGCCGGATTATCGCCGAGGCGAACCCGCAAGGCTGGGACAAGATCCTCGTGGCGCGCTTCGGCGGCAGGACGAGTGATCCGACTGATCCGACCGATCTGACGGAAGGAATCGCAGAGCGCAGCGCGCTCGGACGCTCCGTCGCGGACCTCGCGAGGGAGCACAGCAAGGACCCTTGGGACACCGTCTTCGACATGTTCCTGGCAGACACGAGCCTCATCCTCACCCAAACCGACATGCTCAGTGAGACCGACCTGCGAGTGGCCCTCAGCCACCCCTTGGGCATGATTGCCAGCGATGGCACGCACGATCCCGACGCGCTGCTGCATCCGCGCCTGTTCGGGACATTTGCCGAGGTGCTCGGGAAGTACGTTCGGGAGGAGCGGGTGCTGCGGTTGGAGGAAGCCATCCGCAAGTTCACCTCCGCGCCGGCGGCGCGACTCGGGCTAAGGGACCTCGGCGTGCTGCGGGAAGACGCCCGAGCCGATCTCACGGTGTTCGACCCGGCGACCATCCGCAGCAAGTCGACGTACGCAGACCCCGAACGGCACCCCGAGGGGATTGAGTACGTGATCGTGTCCGGGAAGGTAGTCGTGCGGCAGGGCGAGCACTCAGGCGCGCGGCCCGGGCGAGTGATCCGCAAGTAGGCTTGGTCGCCTGACTCGTCACGGCGCCGCAGCGCGGAAAGGGCCACGTTCTGCGGCGACGAAGAACTGGGCAGACCTGTTCGCGCTCACCTCACCTCAGCTCGGAGACTCAGACCGTGGAACACCTCGATGTAGCCGTCATCGGCGTCGGCCTACAGGGCGGCGGACACCTCGCCAGCTACCGGGCGCTGCCGGGCGTCAACCTCGTCGCCGTCTGCGACCTCAACGCGGAAGCCGCACAGGCTGCCGCCGCGGCCAACGGCATCCCCAACTGCTACACCGACTACAGAGAGATGCTTGCCCGCGAGAAGCTGGACGCCGTGTCTGTAGTCATCCCCGATCATCTTCACTACGAACCGACGATGGCTGCGCTCGCCGCCGGGGCACATGTGCTACTCGAGAAGCCCATGGCGCTGTCTGTCGCCGAAGCCGAGGAGATGGCAGCGAAGGCCGAAGAGACCGGGCTGAACCTGATGGTCAACTTCTCCCACCGGCACCAGCTCCCGTCGATCATGGCGAAGCAGCGGATCGACAGCGGGGAGGTCGGGCAACCGATCTACGCGTACGCCCGGCTGAACAACACCCTCTTCGTCCCCACAAAGATGCTCTCCTGGTCGCGGAAGACGGCGCTGCCCTTCTGGCTGATTAGCCACGAGCTGGACCGCCTCCGTTGGTTCTTCGGCTCCGAGGCGCAGAAGGTGTACGCCGTGTCCTACTCGGGCGTGCTCAAGGCGAAGGGCTACGACGTGGCAGACTTGTACCAGGCGACCGTGACCTTCGACAACGGCGCCATCGGCAATGTCGAGTCGGCGTGGATCCTCCCCGAAACCGCGCCGTGGGTGGCGGATTGCCGGACGCACTTCATCTGCACCGACGGCTGGCTGGACATCGACCACATGGAGCCGGTAGTCAAAGTAGCCACGTCCCAGAAGTACAGCCATCCGGGCATCATGGGCGGGATCATCCGCGGCGAGCCGGTTGGGACTGTGTTCGAGGCTGTAAAGCACTTCGTCCGCTGCGTGCAACGGGGCGAGAAGACCGACGTGACCCCGGAAGATGGAGTAGCGATCACGAAGATCGCGTGCGCCATTGTCGAGTCGGCAGAGAGAGGCGAGCCGGTGGAGCTCTGAGCGAAGCTCCGCAGATATACTCGCGAAGGTTAGGAATACACCGAAGTGGAAGTTCGCAGAACTTCACCCGTGGGCGTGTGGTGAGCACCCAACACACTGCTGTGCACGCAGAGGCGTCGAACTTGTGCAATAGCTTCGGTGCATTCCTAACCTTCGCGAGTATACCAGACCGTGGAGCGGTGCTGCCAGCCCGCTCACCTGCAGCCGACGCGCGAGCGGGCAGGCTGCCCCGCTCTACGGCGCTTTCATCGGAGTGCGACCAAAGTGGATAGCCAAGCCCTCATCCAGTCAGACCTCGACCACGTTTGGCATCACGTCATGCCGATGCATGAGGTGGCGGAGTCAGGACCGAAGGTCATCGTGCGGGGAGAGGGCTCGCTGGTGTGGGACGTCGAGGGCAAGGAGTACCTCGACGCCATGGGCGGCATCTACACCACCCCCATCGGCCATGGCCGCGCTGACGTGATCGAGGCGATCTGCGAGCAGGGCCGGAAGCTGGAGTTCTACCCGAACTTCCAGTTCTACACCACGCCGCCTGTGATCGAGCTGGCGGAAAAGCTGACCGCGCTCTACCCCGCCGACATGAAGCGGTGGTTCTTCTGTTCCGGCGGCTCCGAAGCGATGGACACTGCGCTCAAGATCGCCCGGCAGTACTGGAAGCAATCGGGGAAGCCCGGCAAGCACAAGTTCATCGCGCTGCGCGGCGGGTTCCATGGCGTCACCTTCGGGGCCGCCAGCGCCACGGGAATCACCCTCTACCGCGAACCGTACGAGCCGCTGGTGCCCGGCTTCCGCCACGTGCCAGCGCCGTTCTGCTATCGGTGTCCGTGCAAGGAGACGTATCCCGGGTGCTGCCTCAAGTGCGTGGACGCGCTCGAACAACAGATCGTCTTCGAGCACCCCGACACGGTGGCCGCCTTCATCGCCGAGCCGGTCATCAACCCGATTGGCGAAGTGCCACCGCCGGTCGAGTATTACCAGCGCGTCCGCGAACTATGCGACCGGTACCAAGTGCTGTTCCTCTTCGACGAAGTCATCACCGGCTTCGGTCGCACCGGGAAGTGGTTCGGCTGTGAGCACTACGGCGTCAAGCCGGACCTCGTCACCTTCGCCAAGGGGATCACCAGCGGCTACCAGCCGTGCGGCGCCGTGGGTGTGCCGGAGTGGATCGACCAGGCATTCTGGGGTCCCGACAAGACCGGCTTCATGCACGGACACACCTTCGGCGGCCACCCCATGGCGTGCGTCGCGGCGCTCAAGAACATCGAGATCCTGGAGAGCGAGAACCTCGTCGCGTTGGGCGCCGAGCGGGCGGACTACCTGTTCCAGCAACTGCAGCGGCTCCACGAGCACCGAGTGATGGGCGACATCCGCGGCAAAGGCATGCTCATTGGCATGGACCTGGTGCGCAACAAAGAGACGAAGGAGAAGTACCCGCCCGAAATCCGCGTCGGTATTCGCATCCGCGAGCGGGCGTGGGAGCTGGGGCTGATCTGCCGCGATCAGCGCGACGTGTTGGTCATCGCCCCCCCGCTGGTGACCACGAAAGAGCAGTGCGACCGGATTGTGGATACGTTGGATCGGGCGATTGGGGAGGTCGAGGCGACGACGCCGGTGTGAGGGTGGCGGAGCTGACAGAGGACCTGGACCTCGCGGAGCTCCGGAGGACGCACGAGCCTCCGGTGGGAGTCGTTTCGCTTGGGAAGGACTCCCGGCGGCGGCTGCCGAATACCCGGGGGCGTTCTTGCCGGGCGATGTGGTTCTCCGGCGCCCGGCACGGAAAGGGGATTGGCTTTGGCAGCCGTTCAGGGAGCAGTGCACTCAATGTCTCTGGTTGAGGAGAGTATCGATAGACTGGCGCATGGCCCAGTGTCCGACGTGGAGGTCTACCTCGATGAGTCTGGCGCACCCGCGACAGACAGGCGTTTTGTGACGGGTGGCATTCTGGTCTACAGCCGAGGTGGCGAGGACATTGCCCAGCAATGGGAGGAGTGGCGCGCCCAGAATCTGCTGCCTCCCGGCAAGAAGGGGAAGACGCTGGCGCTGGACGAACTGCTGACCGTCGCCGAGTTCTTCGCCACCCATTCCGTCCTACCCGTTGCCGTCTGGAGCCAACTTGAGGGCGAGGAGATCGTCTGGCTTCACGAATTCGCGCAACGGTACCGGGAGCGCAGAAGCCCAGCCAAGCGATTCGAGAAGCTGGCGGCTGCGCATTGGCTCTGGATGCACCCGCTGGGTCACACACTGGGGACGGCGGTTGCGGCCTTCCTCCCCACCGTGGGTCGGTTCCGCACGGCATCCGTCCATATCGACCAGATGCTGTCTGAAACCCCGAAGCGGGAGCACTACGAAGCCCTCCTTGCCCGTCATCCGGACCGGCAGCGGATGGTCCAGTCACTGCCCGACATGGGCGTGCCGGCACCAGTTGCGCGGCTACTGGCAAGTAGCGTTGCTCCAGCGTGGCGAATCAACCTCTCCGCGAGAGGGTCCCTGTCGCAACTTGCCGACTTCTGCTGTAGCATGTATGGGCGCTACCTTGACGGAACCTGTCGGGCACCGTGGGATGTCGTCCGGGCCAGGCACGCCTACGGTGACGGCAAGCACAATCTTCCTTGGCTCGGGTGGCACCTCGATCCACAAGAGTGGCTGCAGGAGCTTCGCGGATTGGAGAATCATCTGGCCGTGTGAGCCCCATCGGAGCAGGCTAGCCATGCCAACCCTCGACTTCAAAGGGCCCTGGCGCTCTGGCGACGTACGGAACGCGTTGGAGCGAGAGAACCTCAAATACAACCTCCCAACTCCGTCGGGCCGCGTCATCGCGCATCCCCCCAAGGGGTGGCGGTGGAGTTGGGACACTATCCAGCGGAAGATCAAGTCGGGCGAGGTCATCTTCAGCGAAGATGAAACTCGGATCATAAGGAAGATCTACCTCAACACTGTCGAAGGCAGGGCTGCGGAGAGTGTGTGGTTTGGGAAGGAAGTTGGCACAACGCGCGATGCCGCCGAAGAACTCAAGGCGATCTTCGGATCGGCCGCCCTGGAGACCCCAAAGCCAGTGGATCTGGTCAAGAAGGTGATCAGCCTCTCGACCGACGAGGAGGATTTGGTCCTCGACTCATTTGCCGGCAGCGCGCCCACCGCACAAGCGGTCCTCGAGATGAACAACGAAACCGGCGGCAACCGCAAGTTCATCCTTGTCGAATGCGAAGACTACGCCGACACGCTGACGGCGGAGCGGGTCCGCCGCGTCATCCAGGGCTACGCGTTCGAGGGCACCCAGCGGGAGGAGCTGCTGCGCGAATCGCTGACGTGGACGAAGCTGAAGAAGGCGGCGCAGTTGGTGGCGAAGGCGGAGAGCGCGGAGACGTTCCACGCCAACCTGTACGACAACATCACCAAGACCGTCAAAGACGGGGAGTTGGTGGTCACCGGCGAGAAGAAGGTCACCGAGAAGACGGAAGGGCTTGGCGGCAGCTTCACCTTCGTGACGCTGGGGCCGGAGATGTCGTTGGACAAGCTGTTGGCCGACGGACTGCCCACCTTCGCGGCGTTGGCGAAGTACGTCTTCTTCACGGCGACGGGCCGCACGCTGACCGAGGTCCCGAAGCAGAACGGCGGCGCTCTGGGCTTCCTCGGCGAGACGGACCTGTACCGCGTGCACCTGCACTACAAGCAGGACAGAGACTGGCTGCGCAGCAACGCCGCCGCACTGACGGAACCGATGATCGGGGCGATGGTGGCGGCGAATGCGCGAAAGAAGAAGCTGCTGGTCTTCGCGGCGGCGAAGTTCATGGGGCAGCGCGAACTGTCAAAGTGGGCCGTGGACTTCTGCCAGTTGCCGTATGCCATTCACCGACTGTTGGGGGACTGAGGCATGGAGACGGTGCATCTGGAGACCTCGTTTGTCAGCCTGCTCGTGGCCGATCCCAGCCGAGAGCTGATCACTGCGGCGAATCAGCAGGTGACGCGAGACTGGTGGCACTTCCGCCGCGAGGAGTTCCGCTGTGTCGCTTCCGCTGAAGTGGTCCGCGAAGCTCGCGCGGGCGATCCGGAACAAGCGCGGAGGCGGCTGGAGATCCTGGACAAGCTGACGCTGCTAACGGTCACTCCCGAGGCGAACAAACTCATGCTGGCACTTCTCGCCACGGGCGCATTGCCGCCTCGCGCCCAGTCTGATGCCGCTCACCTGGCTATCGCCGCCGCCGCCCAGGTGAACTACCTGCTGACGTGGAACTGCCGTCACCTCGCCAACGCCCAGATCCTGAACCGGCTGGAGGCGGCGACCCAGCGGTTGGGGTGCACACTGCCCAAGGTCTGCACACCTTTCGAGTTGATGGGGGAGTACGCTTATGGAACCGGACCCGATCTTGAAGGAACTCTGGGAGACAAAGGACCGGCTGGCGCGGGAAGCGGGCTATGACCCGCAGCGTTTCCTGGAAATCCTGCGCCAGTGGGAAGCGGAGCACCCACACCCGGGACCCGTCGCGCGGGGTCCCGAGGCGTTGCGCCAACTCGTGGCCGCAGAGGAGAACGAGCGGGCGGCGAGCTCGGCCTGGATGCTGCGGGATGCCCCGGTGGACGAAGAATAGTGCAGCTCAAGGATTACCAAACTGACGTACTGGAGAGCCTGAGCCGGTACCTGCAGGTCTTGGTCGCTCGGCGGGAGCGGGCGGAGAAGGTCGCCCGGTTCCTGGCTGAGCAGGGCGAGCAGGCGGAATTGGCCGACTTCTGCCGCGAGGCGTGGGAGGCGCTGCACGCGGACGAAGCACTGCCGTTGATTGGCGACACTCACGGTAACCGTGTGGCGCCGCCCTACATTGCGCGCAAGGACGGGCTGGGTCGCCCGGTCCCCAATGTCTGCCTGAAGATCCCCACCGGCGGCGGGAAGACGCTGTTGGGTACGGTGGCGGTGGAGCGGATCAACACCGAGTACTTCAAGACCCAGACTGGACTGGTCCTCTGGATCGTGCCCTCGGATGCTATCTACAAGCAGACCTGGAAGGCGTTCGCGAACCGAGAGCACCCGTATCGCCAGATGTTGGAGCGGGCATCCGGTGGTCGGGTCCGGCTGTTGGAGAAGAGCGACCGCTTGACGAAGCAGGACGTGGCGCAACAGCTCTGCGTGATGCTGTTGATGCTGCAAGCCGGCGCGGTCAGAAAGGAGTCCAAAGAGGCGCGGAAGATGTTCCAGGACAGCGGCAAGTTCCCCAGCTTCTTCCCCGACGTGGACGACCCTCCGGCGAACGCGGAACTGCTGGCGCAAGTTCCCAACCTGGATGTGAACACGCTGACCGACGAAGACTTCCATGTCGGCGGTCTTTCGCCCAAGCACAGCCTGGGCAACGTGCTGCGCCTGGTTCGGCCGCTGGTCCTAATCGACGAGGGGCACAAGGCGTATTCCGACATCGCGCTGGAGACCATCGCCGGCTACAACCCCTGCTTTCTCCTGGAGCTGTCAGCGACACCCAACAGCGGCCGAGGTCATGTCAGCAACGTCCTGGTGAACGTCACCGGCACGGCGCTGAAGAACGAGGAGATGATCAAGCTCCCCATCAACCTCATCAACGAGGGGCGGGCCGACTGGAAGCATACGTTGGCGGTGGCGCAAGAGAAGCTGAACGAGTTGTGGGCTGACGCGGAGAGGATGCGCAACAACGAAGGGCGCTACGTGCGGCCCCTGCTGGTCATCCGGGTCGAACGAACAGGGAAGGAACAGCGCGACAAGGCGGCGCTGCACTCGGAGGACGTGCGGGAGTACCTGGTCGAGAAACTGGGCGCGCACCCCGACGAAGTGAAGGTCAAGTCAGCGGAGCTGGACGAGCTCGACAAAGTGGACTTGCCCTCCGAGTTGTGCCCGGTGCGGTACATCATCACCAAGGACGCATTGCGGGAAGGCTGGGATTGCCCCTTCGCCTACGTCCTTGCCGTGCTGTCGAAGACCACGGCGACGACGGCGTTGACTCAGATGATCGGTCGCGTGCTCCGGCAGCCGGGAGCCGAGCTTACCGGCGTCCAGTCGCTGAACGAGTGCTACGTGTACACCTTCGACCAGGAAGTGCAGGCAGCGGTCGAGAGCGTCCGGCGGGGCTTGCAGGAAGAGGGCATGGGCGATCTGGCCGATAACGTTCGGGCTGCGGGAACAGACACGGGAGCGGTCTCACGGCGCGAAACCATTCACCGGCGGCCGGAGTTTGCCGGACTGCGGATCTTCATGCCGCGGGTGCTATCGCGTCACTATGCGACCCGCGAGTGGCGATTATTCGACTATGACCGCGATCTGCTCAGCCGGCTGGATTGGGACCAGTTCACCTTCACGAACCGGACCGTCTTCACGCCCGATGAACAGGCCGCCATCGAGCGGACGCTTGCTCGGGTGGACGTAGACGACCTCGCGCAGGTCGGAGACGCGGAGTTGCCAAGCCTCGAAACGTTCACGGAAGACGTGGAGCCGGAACTGGACTTCCCGGCGCTGGTGCGGCTGTTGTTAGACGTGATCCCCAACCCCTGGCAGGGCGCCCGCATCCTGGAGGAGACGCTCACCGAACTCCGCAAGCGAGGCATCGCCGAGGAGCGGATCTACACCACCCGGCTGTTTCTCGTGAAGGCGATGCGCGACGACCTGAAGGCCCAGGTGAACCGGGCGGCTGAGGTGGAGTTCCGGCAGATGTTAGCCGAAGACGAGTTGTCGTTTCGCCTCGACGTGTCCAACGACCCGAAGCTCAACTGGGAGCTGGCCGAGACCCTGGAGTTGGACGTGACCGACGACGACAAGGTGCTGCTGCGGCGCAACGCCGAATCACTGGAGAGGAGTCTCTTCAAGCCGGTCTACCAGAAGCAGTTGAACGGTCTGGAGAAAGACGTGGCGTGGTATCTGGACGGCGACAAGGCCGTCCGCTGGTGGCACCGAATCGCCGTGCATCAGGACTGGCACCTGCAGGGCTGGCAGCGCAACCGCGTCTACCCCGACTTCCTCGCCTGCCTTCACGACGCCGGCGACGGGAAGGTCCGCTTCACGGTGCTGGAGACGAAGGGGTTGCATCTCAAGGGCAACGAGGACACAGAGTACAAGGCGAAGCTGTTCGAGCTCTTGACTGAGCACGGCGAAACGGCAGTGTCGGTCGGCGAGCTGAAGGTGGGGCTACAGGAACAACAAATGCGGTTTGAGTTGCTCCTGGAGGACAGTTGGAGGGAGACGCTGCCGGCGGTGCTTGGGTAGCCGTAGCGCGCCGAGTTAGGTGTGGCTCCCCTCGGACTCACACGACCGACCGACCAACGGCAGCCTCACAGCCGAGCACGGACGCCACCGTCGCGCCAATGTCGGCGAAGCTGGTGCGCGTGCCCAGGGGCCGCGTAGCGCCGCCCGCAGCAACCACCAGCACCGGCACGTACTCCCGACTGTGATCGGTGCTTGGTGTGGTTGGGTCGCAGCCGTGGTCGGCGGTGAGCAGGAGGGTGTCGTCTGGTCGCAGGGCTGCCAGGAGGTCGGGGATCGCTTGGTCGAACTCGGCGAGCGCTTCCGCGAATCCGTGCGGGTCGTTGCGGTGGCCGTGCTTCGTGTCGAAGTCAACGAGGTTGACGAAGGTCAGCGATTCGGGCGCGTCCTGGAGGGCGGTGAGTGTCTCGGAGATTCCGTGGGCGTTGGAGTCTGTGTGGATCGACCGGGTGAGGCCGCGCCCGGCGAAGATCTCGCTGATCTTGCCGATGCCGAGCACGCCGTGCCCGTGCTCTACGAGCAGGTCGAGGGTGGTGGGGTAGGGAGGAGGGAGCGAGAAGTCTCGCCGGTTTGGCGTCCGGATGAACGCGCTTGGCTCGCCGACGAAGGGGCGGGCGATGACGCGGGCAACGGCATGCTCGCCGGTCAGCAGTTCGCGCGCCTGCTCGCAGATCCGGTACAGGTCCGGCAGCGGGAACACCGATTCGTGTGCAGCGATCTGGAAGACGCTGTCGGCTGAGGTGTAGACGATTGGGGAGCCGGTGCGCAGGTGCTCGCGCCCCAGTTCTTCGAGGATGACCGTGCCGGAGGCGGGCTTGTTGCCGAGCGTGGCGCGACCGATTGCTTCCTCGAACGGGGCGATGACCTCGGGCGGGAAGCCGTTGGGGTAGGTGGGGAACGGGTCCTCGCGGATGATCCCCATCATCTCCCAGTGACCGGTGGTGGTGTCCTTCCCCGCCGAGCGTTCTGCCAGCTTGCCGAAGCTGGCGCGCGGCTGGTCTACGGGCGGCACTCCCTCGAGGGGCGTGACGTTGCCCAGCCCCAGCTCGCCCAGGTTCGGCAGCCGCAGACCGCCGCCCGCCCGCCCGACGTTGCCCAGCGTGTTGCTGCCAGCGTCGCCGTAGGCTGCCGCGTCAGGCAACTCGCCGCAGCCGACGCCGTCGAGGACGATCAGAACAGCTCGCGCCGCGCCCGCTCCACGAGGTCCTTCAGAGTCTGTGCTGCCTTCTCCCACGGCTTCTTCGGTCCTCCCGCAACGGACGCTGGGCGCCTCGCTGTGCCCCCGCGGCGTTGGAGTTGTGTCGCGGCTTCCTTGTTGTGCGGATCGAGCACGGTGGCCAGGCGGAAGGCTGTGGCGGCATCCGCCTCTTTGCCAAGGCCGAGCAGGATCATGCCGCGGTGGTAGTGGAGGTCGCCGTTGGTGGGTGCGAGGCGACAGGCGCGGTCGATCTCGGTGAGCGCCCGCTGGTGGTCACCCAGCCGGTAGTAGACCCAAGAAAGGCTGTCCACGATGGTTCCCTGATTGGGCATCAGCCGGTCCGCCTCGGTGAGCAGTCGCAGGGACTCGGGCAGGTTGCGACCGTGGTTGGCCAGCATGTACCCGAAGTTGTTCAGGGCCACCGGATACTGAGGGGTGCCCTTTGCGCGCTCGACGGCCTCCCGGTAGAACGTCTCGGCGTCGTTGACCCGGCCGGCCTTGTCGGACGCGTCGGCCAACAGGAAGAGGTCTTGGACGGTACGGTCAGCGGGGGGACGCTTCCCGAGAACCTGGATCACCTCGTCGTACTGCTTGTTCTGGAGCAAGGTGGTCAGGAGCAGTTCGCGGGCCTCAAGGTGGTCCGGCTCGACTTCCAGCACGCGCTCCAGCTCGGTCGCGGCTTCCCGGGTCTTCCCGCTCTGCAGGGCGGCGACGCCCGCGTTCAAGTGCTGCGAGACGTAGACTTCCTTCACCGCCCCGCGCAGTCGGCAACCTGACGCCAAGAGCGGCAGACAGAGAACGCAAGCCAGCCGGGCTGCGTGGTTCAGGCTGTTTCGTTGAGTGCGCAAACGGTGAGTATCTCCTTGGTCGAGAGCGCGCCCTCCCGCAGGACCTTCGGCGGGTGGACGGTTGCATCGACAACGGTCGAGGGCATCGCGTCGGCTGCGAATGGCGCCCCCCAGTCTATGATGACCGCAACCCGCTCCCCGAACACGTCTGCGACCGCCCGGGCGGACGGCAGAGGCGGCTCGCCGGTGCGGTTGGCGCTGGGTACGGCAAGCGGGCGCCCGACGGCCTTCAGCAGCGCATGAGCGATCGGGTGGTCGGGGATGCGGACCCCGACGGTGTTCCGCCCGGAACTCACGAGTGCGGGAACAGCTTCCGCGCGCGGACAGACCAGGGTCAGTGGACCGGGCCAGAAGCGCTCTGCAAGCTGACGAGCGGCGGAAGGCAGAACGCCAGCTACGGTCCGCAGGTCGGAGACCTGCGCCACTTGGACGGGCAGCGGGTGGTCGTCGCCGCGTCCTTTGGCAGCGCGCAGCCGGGCGACTGCCGCCTCATTGAGGGCGTCGCAGGCGAGACCGTAGACGGTCTCGGTTGGCACCGCCACCAGTTCGCCGGCCAGCAGTGCGTCAACGGCAGGCTGGAGTGCCTCCCGCAGGTTGGGGCCGGTCTGCACTCGAATAATCACTGTTGAGTTGGCCTCCTTGCCATGACTACTCGGTCGTTGCCGTCGAGGTCTTTGAGCACTTCTACGTCGCGCCAGTCCGCGCCGCTCAATACGGCGCACACCGCCTCCGCTTGGTCGTGGCCGATCTCCAAACCCACGGCGCCCCCGGGACGGAGAAACGCCGGCGCTCCTTGAAGCAGGCGCCGAATCAGTCTCAGCCCGTCTGGACCACCGTCCAGTGCGAGGCGGGGCTCGTGCACTGAGACCTCAGGCGCGAGTTGGTCGATCTCCCCGCTGGGAATGTAAGGCAAGTTCGCGGCGAGAACGTGCACTTGTCCTTCAAGGCGCCAGTGGTGCAGCGGCGCCAGCAGGTCGCCGCACGCGAACGAAACGCGAGCGGCGAGACCCAGCGTGTCGGCGTTGCGGCGGGCGAGGGCGAGCGCGGCGGGGGAGCAGTCGGTGGCGTAGAGGCGCGCATGCGGGAGGGAGTGTGCCAGTGTCAAGGCGATGACGGCTGTTCCCGTCCCGATGTCCGCAATGATCGGCGCGTCGGGAAGCTGGCGGGCGCGGGCGAGGAGCGCCTCCACCAGGACTTCGGTGTCGAGGCGAGGCACCAGCGCCTCGGGAGTGACCTCGAATGTGAGGCCCATGAACTCCTGGAGGCCGGTGACGTACTGCAGCGGGCGCCGGGTGGCTCGGCTGTCCAGCAGTGCCCGATAGCGACCCAACGACTGCAGTGGAATGCCCACCTCCCGTGCCAAGCGCAGCTCCAGAGGCTTGCGTCCAAGGACATGCGACAAGAGCAACTCGGCGTTGAGCCGGGGATCCTCCACGCCCGTTGGAGCGAGCTGCGCTTCACCGGTGTTGATGGCTTCGGCAATGGTCACAGCGACACCCGGCCGCGGTCCTTTGCAGCCCACGGGGCAACGCCTCTCAGTGTCCGCGCTCTGCCGCGGCGCCGTCGGTTCTGAGTCGTTCCTCGCGCTCGTGCTGGGTCAGCGCGTCGATGATCGGCTGCAGCCGGCCTTCCATGACTTGGTCCAATTGGTGGAGCGTCAGGCCGATGCGGTGATCCGTCGCGCGGTTCTGCGGGAAGTTGTACGTGCGGATCTTCTCGCTACGATCACCGCTGCGAACCTGGTCGCGGCGGGCGCTGGCCCGCTCCTCGTCCTTCTGCTGGCGCTCCATGTCCAGCAACCGGGAGCGCAGCACCCGTAACGCCTTCTCGCGGTTCTGCAGTTGCGAGCGTTCATCCTGGCAGATGACAACCAGCCCTGTGGGCTTGTGCGTCAGCCGGACGGCGGTGTCGTTCTTCTGCACGTTCTGCCCGCCGGCGCCGCCGGACTTAAAGGTCTGAATCTCGACCTCCGACATGTCGATCTCGATGTCGACCGCTTGCGCCTCGGGGAGGACAGCCACCGTGGCAGCCGAGGTGTGAATCCGGCCGCTGGACTCCGTCACCGGCACGCGCTGCACGCGGTGCACGCCGCTCTCGTGCTTGAGCTGCGCGAAGGCGCCCCGCCCGACGACGGTGACGATGAGCTCCTTGTAGCCGCCGGCGGAGCACTCGTGGACCGTAATCGGGTCGATCCGCCAGCCCCGCTCCTCGGCGTAGCGGGAGTACATGCGGTAGAGGTCGCCGGAGAAGATAGCGGCTTCGTCGCCGCCCGTTCCCGCTCGGATCTCCAGGATGACGTTCCGGTCTGCGTCCGGGTCAGGAGGCAGGAGGAGCGTGTTCAGCTCAGCCGTCAGCTCGTCGAGCCGCACTTCGTGGACCGGGATCTCCTCTTCTGCCAGCGCGCGGAGGTCGGCGTCGGTCTCTTCGAGGAGTTCGGTAGCCTGACGCAGCGCGTCTTCCGTGTCTTGGTATGCATGGAACTTCTCGACAATCGGCTGCAGTCGCGCCTGCTCCTTGGCGAGCTGTTGGTAGCGCGTTTGGTCGGTTGCCACTTCCGGTGTCGCCAGTTGCGCGTTCAGCTCGTCGTACTGCGCCTCGACTTCGGTGAGTTTTGCAGTCAGCTCAGACATGTGGGGAGGAATCCTCGAAGACGGACCGCCCGTGGTCGGCGTGCGGTGACGCTCGGACCCAATCGCCCCTACGCGGCCTGTTGTTCAGCGCGGAACTCGGCTTCTCGCTGGAGAACGACTTCCATGGCTTTGATGGCAACCGCCACCTGGTCGTCGTCGGGCTCTCGGGTGGTGAGCTTCTGCAGCCACAGACCGGGGGTGATCAGCAGGTTCGCGCAGGCAGCTCCGCGCTTCTTCGCCGTCAGCTTGAGCACCTCGTAGGCGAGCCCCGCGATCACCGGCAACAGCCCAATCCGGGTAGCGATGCGGACCGGCCACGAAGGCCACCCGAAGAACGCGAAGATGACGATGCTCAGCACGAGCACGAACAGAACGAAGCTGGTGCCGCACCGAGGGTGGGCCGTGGAGAACTGGCGGGCGTTTTCGGGCGTCAGCTCGAGCCGGCTCTCTTGCGTCCACACGACTTTGTGCTCGGCCCCGTGAAACTGGAACACGCGCCGGATATCGGGCAGGAGGGTGATGAGCGCGACGTAGGCCACGAAGATGGTCATCCGCAGCGCCCCCTCGTAGACATTCAGGAGGATGGTCGAATCGGTGAACCGCTTGAACCAGTCGGCGGCGGCGTTGGGGAGGATGACGAACAGCCCGATGCCGAGGGCAAACGACAGCCCCATGGTCAGGGCCATCGCGCCCGGGGGCATCGCCGACTCGGCGCCCTCCTCGCGTTGGCGTCGCCGGAGGTAGGCGTCGAGGACGCGTTCGACGACAAAGAACAGTACGAGGGCTCCGCCGATCCACAGCACCCGTCGGGAGTGGTGGGACCAGAGCGAGGCAGCAACCGCGTGCAGCCGGGGAAGGGCGAAGACTTCGGGGTGGCGGCGGTAGAGCACTTTGCCGATCAGGGCGACGAACGCCGCTGCAATGCCCAGCCACACCCACTTCCGGGCTGCTCCCGGCTGCGCCTCGGGGGGCGAAGACTCGCCTCCCTGCTCCTTCGCCTCGGCGTCCTCCAGGGCGACGTTTGCGGAGTGGTTGAGCGCTCTCAGACCCAGAATCAGCGACTCGAAGAGAGCAAAGACACCGCGGATGAACGGGCGGTTCAGGGCGGGGTTCCGCTTGACGAACGAGACAGCACGCTCATCGTGAACGAGGATCTCGCCCGACTCGCGCCGCACCGCTACTGCGAAGTAGTTGGGGCTGCGCATCATGACCCCTTCGATGACCGCTTGCCCGCCGAGGGCGAACTCCTGTTCCTCGGATGCCGCTGGCGCGGGTGACGCTGAGTCGGAGTCGGCACTCACGGGGAGAAGGCGAAGCTGGTGCGGGTGAAGGAGCATGGGCTGAGACGGGTGGGATGGGTGCGACCGAAGGCGAACGGGTGAGCGCGGCCGGCGCGAACACAGCCGTGCCACAGCCCAACAAGTCGCGCCGGATCCCCAAACCTGACTTGGCGGCGGGGTCCGGCGCGAGGGGGCGAAGGGGGAAGCTACTGGATGACTGCTTCTGCCTCTTGCGGCTTCGGCTCTTCGATCGGTTCGTCTTCCCCGGTGGCGACGGGCGCGGCGACGAGCGTCTTGATTCCTGGCGCTGCCTTTTTCCGCGGGGCCGCCTGCTGCCGGCGCTTGCCGAAGCGCTGGTGGAACTGCTCGACGCGACCGGCGGAGTCGACGATCTTCTGCTTGCCTGTATAGAAGGGGTGGCAAGCAGAGCAGATCTCTACCTTGATCTCCGCCACGGTGCCGCCGGTGACGAATGTGGTCCCACAAGCGCACGTTACCGTGCACGCGACGTATTCCGGATGGATGCCTGCTTTCATGGTCAGATCACCTTGTCTGCGCCTTGGGTTGGCTGGGCGCTGTGCAACTCACTCCCCACCCCGTGCTGACGTGCGCTCGCCCGTTCCAAGTGGCGGGTGGCCCAAAAACGGCCACCAGTCGGTCATACCTTCCGGGGAGGCGCTCATACCCTTCGGGTATGTAGTCGAAGTGGTGGCCGGGGTGGCAAATACACGAACTAAAGAAGTGTAGCACACGCGGCTTGGCCGTTCAATGCCGAGCGTCGGTTTCGTGTGACCGCCGTGTTACTGGCCCGGGCGCAAACGCAAGCGGATCAGCTTGAGCGCGAGGGGCTTGGGGACGTTGGTGCCGCGCACTCGGAGAACGTGCCAGCCGGTGGCGAGCGTCCCCAGCGGGACCCACTGCGCTTCCTTCGGTGGGGGAGAAAGCACGAGGCTCCGCTCGTACACCGCGGGCTTGCCAAGCCCCAGGGCGAGCGTAGCTTCTACAGAGGCCGTCGGGACCAGTGAGAGTTCCCAGTCGCCGGCGGCGAGGTACACCCACCAGGCGAGCGTCGCGTCCTGCTGGAGGGGAAGGGATTCGTCGCCTGTCCCGGTACCGGCAACGGCGTCCGTGTCGCCGGACAGCGACGGGATCGGGAAGCCGGGCCGCAGGTCGATCGGTTCGGCAGCCCGGTTGCGGACCTCCTGGAATGCCCTCAGGAGGTCAATTCCGGTCATGAACTCCCCCGGTGCCAGCTTCCGGCCGCCGCGGTACGTCTCGGCGAGGGCGGCGTTGCCGTACTGCCCATTCACATAGGTGAGGAAGCCCTGGGTGTAGCGCCAGCCGTTGTCCGTCTGGTCGGCACTGAGCGTCTCCGAGGGGCCGTGGTTCAGGAAGAAGTTGGCGTCGCTCAGGACCTGTTGGCGAAGGTACTCGCGGTACCCCTCGGCGGTGGCTGTGAAGGGCGTGTCCGAGTCGCCGAGACCGAAGCCAAGCTCGCTCAACCAGGTGAGAAACAGCCGCTCTCCCTGGGTGCCGGTGGCCCACGGCTCTGCAATGCCGGAGTACCCATCCACTGGCGGGATCACGTGGTGACCGTACTCGTGCGCCACCTCCCGAATCCACTCCAGTCCGGGCCGAGCGACCTCGATTCCGTAGAAGAAGAGGTCCTCCGTGTACTGGGGGCTATGCTCACCGCCCGGCTCGCCTTTGGGTAGCAACCACACGTCGACGACGCCATCGGGCGCAAAGCGCGTCTCGACGCCGATTCCATCCTGCCCCAGCCAGTAGAGCCGGAGAAAGAGGTCGCACGTCCCTTCGGCCAGTGTTTGATAGGCGCTGCCGGCGAGGAACTCGGAGACGTAGTGGACCCGGAACCGGAGGCGCCAAGTGGCGCCGGCAGGTTCGAGGGCGTAGCCATAGCAGACGCGGTTGAACGTGAGGTCTTCCGGAAGCGTGGACGCCTTGCGGTGACTCGGGTCCCGCGTCATCGCGGGCGGCGCAAAGAGGATTCCGGTCGTATGGAATGCCCGGCGCGTGAGCGGGTCGCCTGGCGGGAAGCGGACCCGACCGGTGTCTACCTCGAGTTCACGAACCCGGAGGGGCGCTTCGCCCAGGACCGAGAAAAGCGGGTCCCGCTGGCCGGCGGGCAGTTCCAGCGGCAGGCCGCCTCGGCAGACGGCCCGCACGCGTTGGGTGCTGTAGTCGTCGCCCGGAGCGGTAGCGAGGGCTTTGCCGTATGCCGTGAGCGCAGCCGGCGGATCTCCCAGGGCCTCCTCTGCGGCTCCAAGCAGTTGGAGCGCGGGGACCGTGCCGGGCGCGTCCCGGACGATTGCGCGCAGCAGTTCTCGGGCCTTCGCAGCTTGGTCGCTCTGAAGCGCGCTCCGAGCCTGGTTCAGGCGTGCCGACAACTCGGGCGCCAGCGAGGGTGGCGCCTCGGCTCGAACGACCGGGGGCGCCGCCAGGAACCGGGCAAGGGTGACGACCAGTGTTGTTCCCCGCAGGAGCCGGATTCGCATCGCCAGAGGCCTCACAGTTGCTTGACAGCGCCGGGCAACCTGCAAGGCGCCGTCGAGTGCCGCGTCAATGACAGACCAAGGACTGGATCACATAGTCGAGGGTCACTTCGTGCTCCGGGAGCAACTCAGTGTCGACGGCATACAGTTTCTTCTCGCGGGTGCAGTGCCACAACGCGCAGCGAAGCTGGGGGACGGACTGCCGCAGAACGGAGCTCTGGACGGCTTCCTTGAGCCGCCGGGCGGGCTTGCCGACGTCCCCACGCACGTCGATGCCGGGGTGGCCCCGGTACGTGGTCTCGCGGCACAGCAGCTTGTGGTCGCCCTGTCGCGCCTTGTAGTTCTTCGCAGCCCACTGCTCCAGCGAGGTCCCCTTCAGCAGTACCTCGGCCAGCGCCCAGCGGGCCAACGAGAGCTTCTCGATCTTGTGGCGGGTGAAGTTCAGCTCCAGTTGTCCTGTCATGAGCTTCTGCTTCGTCAGCTCAAAGTCGTCCGGCAGCCGGAACGCCATTCCGTATGCCGCCCAGAGGTCCCAGTGGTCGGACGCGTGATCTTCCAGGGACCCCAGCACCCGGACGGCCAACGGACCGAGGTTTGACTCCTCTGTACCGAGCACCTGCGCAATGACAACTCTGCCGCAGGTGCGGCAATGCCAGATCACTCCGTGGGCCTCGAACTCGCCGGTGAAGGTGTAGCCGCGGAGGTCCTTGTTGCGTTTCTGCCGTCGGCTCAAGATCTTGACGCCCCGGCTGATATTGAACGTCGCCTTTCGTTTGCGGCTCCGTTTCTGCAGGTCGCGGAGGTAGGTATCCAGGATCTTGTCGAGATCGATGCCCCCCTCCGGCTTCTGCCATTTCAGCTCCAGCCGGGGCATGTCCTCGTCGTCGAGGCGCACATAGCCGGCCTTGCGCTCGCCGCCGATGGCGCCGAGGTTCCAGTCTTCCGGCACCTCACCGCGGATCCCCTGCCAGCCGAAGGGAACAAACCGGCCGGGGTCGAGGCTCTGGGTGGGCCTGGGCAATGGTGGTTGAGTCTGGTGTTCTGCGGGCAAACGGGCAGCTTCCTCTCCCTGGTTCAAAACTGGATTGCTCGGCGGCGCATGGACACGCTCTGGAGGAGACCGACTCCCATGAAGGAAGTCAGCAGGCTGCTGCCGCCGTAGCTCACAAAGGGCAGGGGCAGCCCGGTAACCGGGCAGAGGCGCATGGTCATGCCGAGGTTGATGAACGCCTGAAAGGCGAAGATGCAGAGGACGCCGGTGGCAATGAGGGCTCCCAGGGGGTCCTCGGTCGCCGCCGCGATGGCCACGCCTCGCCAGAGAATGAACAGATAGAGCGCGAGAATGGTCATGCAGCCCACGAAGCCCAGTTCCTCGCCGGCGATGGTGAAGATGAAATCGGTCGTCTGAGTGGGGATGAACGCCAGGCGGTTCTGGGTGCCCCGGTACAGCCCGGCCCCCCAGAGCCCGCCGGCACCGATGGCGATCTGCGATTGGAGAAGCTGGTACCCCGAGCCGCCGGGATCGTGTTCGGGATCCAGGAACGCTGCGAGACGCGTTCGCTGGTAGTCTCGCACTACCCCCAAGTGCCAGGCGCCCGCAGCCAAGAGACCGCCGGTCACGGCAAGGGCGACCAGATAGCCTCGTGACAGACCCCAGATCCAGAGCATCCCCAGCCAAAGGACCACGAACACCAGGGCCGTGCCCAGGTCAGGCTGGGCGAACACCAACAGCATTGGCACCCCCACATGCAGCGCAGCGCGGAACAGAACCGAAGCCGGTGAGTGCGTCTCCTGACCGCGCCGGAGCAGATCGGCCAGCGTGATGACAATGAGGACTTTGGCGAGTTCCGAAGGCTGCAACTGCGTCCAGCCGAGCTCGATCCAGCGCTGCGAGCCGGCGATGGAATGACCCTTGTAGAGCACCAACGAAAGCAGGGCGAGGTTGATTCCGTACAGCCAGCGGGAGAGGCGGGCGGCAAGCTGGTAGTCCATCCACATCAGCGCGCCGGCGACACCCAGGCCGAGGCAGATCCAGATCGCCTGACGGGCTGCCAATCCCTGGTAGCGGGCCTCGCTGGCGGAAGCGCTCGACACCATCAGCGACCCCAGCACAGAGAGCAGCACCACGGCCACCATCAGCGGCCAATCTACGTTCTTCAGCAACCGCAACTGCATTGGGCTGGGTTCCTACGCGCTTCCGTCGGCAGCGGTCCGTTCCCCTCCACCCTCCTGCCGAAGCCTCGCGTTCGGGCGTGCCGCAGCCCGGCGACTCGGGGGCGGCTGCCAGGCTGCGAAGGGGCTGTGTTTCGCGCTGCACGCCGGAAATTGACTGCGCAGCGGGCACCGGCTATACTTCTGCGTCTCAGGTTGAGAGCCCGCGAGTACGGGTATTATAGCACACGGCTGTCTCCCCTCGCCCTCCACCGGGGCCGCCCTCGCGCGCGCAGAGCCGTCATACTTCAAGCGCGGCGGCAAACCGGCGGCGCTCTGCGTAGTCTGTCTGCCGCAGGAGTCTGCCATTCGGAGTTATTCAATGCGTTCTTGGACAACACGGTTACTCGTCTTCGCGTCTCTTCTATGGTGGGCTCCGGCCGCGCTGGCGGGGTCGGGCGTGCCGGCTGACCCGAGCGAGGTGACTTTTCGGACACTGGACAACGGCGTCCGGGTCCTGGTGAAGGAGAACCACGGCGCGAGCCTGGTGTCGATCCAGGTCTGGGTCCGGGTCGGTTCCCGCTACGAGACGCGGGAGAACAACGGCATTTCCCACGTTCTCGAGCACATGGTGTTCCGGGGCAGCGCATCTCTCGGCGCAGACGAGCTGAAGCGCCAGATCGAGGGCGTCGGCGGCTACGTGAATGCAGAGACCGCCCGCGACTCAACGCGCTTCGAGGCCCTTGTCACGACGCAGTTCTACGCGCGGACGCTCTCGGCGCTGGCCGACTGCATCCTGCACCCGAGGGTGGAGGCGAAAGACCTCGCTGACGAACGAGAGGTCATCGGCGCTGAGCTCTCCGCCCGCCTCGCCGACCCAACGTTCGAATGCGGGGAGATGATGAGTGCCGCCCGGTTCAAGACGCATCCCTACGGCCTGCCGCAAGGAGGCACTCCGGCCTCCCTCCGCCGCCTCGACGCCAACCTGCTGCGCGAGTTCCACTCCCAGTACTACGTCGGGCCGAACATGAGTGTGGTCGTGGTCGGCGACGTGACGGCTGCGGACGCGGTGGCGAAAGTGCGCGAAGCGTTCAGCACCGCCCCCAACAGGAAGCCGCCCCCCGTGGCCCCGCCGGCTGAGTCGCCGCTTGAGGGCCCGCGGAAGGTCTCCAAGATCGCCCCGATTCAGCAGGTCGTCATGTCCCTCGCCTTCTCCGGCCCCGGAATCGGCACCCCCAAGGACGTGCTGGCCATGGACGTCCTCTTGACGGCCCTGGGAGAGGGCGCTACCTCGATGCTCCAGAGCAGACTCCGAGGCACGCCTCCGCTGGTCACCGGCTTCGAGGTCGACTACCTCACTCAGAAGGACCCCGGCACATTGAGCGTCACCTGCATCCTCCCTCGGGCCACCATGAACGCCGTCCAGACCGCAATCCGCGGGGCGATCAGGGAAATTCGCGAGCACCCCCTTTCCGACAAGCAACTGGAGCAGGCGCGCAACGTGCTGGAAGGGCAATACACCTACCAGAACGAGACCGCGGCTGGCCAGGGGGGCTCCCTGGGGTTCTACGAGGCAATCGACAGCTACGAGTTTGCCCTCACCTACATTGATGAGTTCCGCCGCGTGACTGCAGACCAAATCCAAGCCGTTGCCGCTCGCTACTTCGACCCGGACGCCTACGTGTTGGCGGTGGTGGAGCCGCCGCCCAGAGGAGGCGGGTTGGAGGCGCGCAGTTGGTTTCTTCCCCGTCCCGCCGCACTGGAGTCTGTCCAAGACGTGGCGGGACGCGTCGCGAGCACGTTCTCAGCCCTCGCCTTCCAGGAGTTGCACTGACCTGTGAACCAACACCCCCTCCCCCGAGCCATCCTGACCGTGCCCCTGGCACTGGGGCTCCTGGCGGCAGCAGCCAGCGCCAGTTGGGCCGCGGAGCCGACGAGGATCGTCCTGCCCAACGACCTCCGGCTGATTGTTCAGCCCGACAACTCCTCCCGGATCGTGGCCGTCAACGCGATTGTGAAGTTCGGCGCCGACCGCGAGACGCCGCTTACAGCGGGGATCCGGTACTTCCTGCAGAACGTCATGATCCGGGGCTCCAGGGACCGCAACGCCACGCAGATCGCCGAGCAACTGGCGTCTCGCGGTGCAAGCTTGAACACGTCGCTGGGTGACGATTACGTCGAGTTCTACGCCACGGGCGGGGTCGACTCGTGGGATTCCCTGCTCGAGCTGGTGGCCGAGATTCTCATGCGGCCCCGGTTGGACGACAAGGAGATCGAGGCTGTGCGGACCGACCTCCTCAACGAGCTTCAGTTCCGGCAGGATCAGCCGGCGACCTGGAGTTACGACCTGTTTCGAGGGACTCTGTTCTCCGATCGACAGGGGACACCGCTGGGGTACGGTCTGCCCCCCGGTGGATACGAAGACTCGCTCCGACGGATCACCCGCGAGAGCCTTCGCGACTGCCAGCGCCAGTACTACGTCCCCAACAACACTGTAGTGAGCGTCGTCGGCGACGTGGACGTCAATGCGGTCCGGGCGGTTGCCGCCAGCACCTTCAAGAGCTTCGCGAAGCGAACCGTCCCGCCCGCGGACCTGCCCGAAGTGTCAGCCGAGCCGGGCCGCTCGACAGTGGAGGAGCGCGAGGGTGAGATGACGTGGCTCGTGGTGGGGTACCCCGCGCCACCTGTCGCCCAGGCAGACTACGTCCCGGTGAGAGTGGCCAGCGCGGTGCTGGGAGAGGGGATGGCTTCGCGGCTGTTCCGGAGCCTGCGGGAAGAGCGCAAACTCGCCTACGATCTGGCCAACTTCTGCCCGGAGCGGGCGCTGGCGAGCGAGATCGCCACCTATGTGGCCATCCAACCCCTGAAGGACGAGCAAGGGCGCGTCGCCGACCTGCGCTTGGACGAGACGAAGCAGGCCGTTCTCGACGAATACGAGCGGCTCAAGCGCGAGCCGGTGCCCGAAGCGGAGCTCGACCGGGCCCGGAACTACGTGGCTGGCACCTTCGCGATGGCGCACCAGAAGAACCGCCAGAAGGCCTGGCAGTTGGGCCGGTTCGAGAGCCTGGGCGTCGGCTATGCCTATGACCGTACCTTCCCCGACTTGGTGCGGAAGGTGACGGCTGCCGACCTCCAGCGAGTGGCGAACACCTACTTCGTCGACGCCGTGGCTGCTGTGGTGATGCCTCAGGCAATGCCGTGAGGCGTCAATCAGGCCAAGTGGCAACGGAGCGGAGCTTTGTCGAGTCGGGGCAGTCTCGCAACAGCCCGCCACTCCTGGCCCCCCCCGGGTTCGGTTGCGGCCCCTGTCGCGATAGGATATCATTGCCCCTGCAATATCACCCTCTCGGTGACTGCCCGCGATCCCAAGAGCGCCGTGGCTTGGAGCTGCCGAGCCGCCAGGCGGCTCGATCCAGGAACCTGTCGTGCAACCAGAGCCCTCGGTCAGCTTGGGCGACCTCCTTCCCATCCTGCTGCGGCGCAAGCTGCTGATCCTCCTGTGCGTGGCCATGTTCGCTGGCGCCACCGCACTGTGGAACACGCAGCGGCCAGCGCAATACCGGGCTTCAACCAAAGTGCTGGTGACAGACCCCGCCGAGCCCGTGCTTGGCGGCCGCGAAGCGGCGCGGAGCGGTGGAGTCCCCTCTGTTGACACGCAGATCGCCTTGCTGAAGGGCGCCTCTGCAGCGCGGGAGATTGCGCGGAAGGTGGGCGAGAAGGGGGTCGGCGCGAATGAGGTGCTGGGCCGCCTCGAGATAGAGGAAGTCGAGAAGACAAGCATCCTGCGCCTGTCTGCCTCTGCTGGCGCGGCTCGCCGCTGCGCTGCCATTGCCAACGCAGCCGCCGAGGTCTTTCTCCAGCGCAATGAGGCGTTCTATCATGCCCGCGAACTCAGCGCGCGGCGATTTCTCGACCAGCAGCTACCCACGTACGAGGAGAAGCTCAGAGCCGCCGAGCGCGACTTGCGCCTCTTCAGGGAAGCGGCCGCCGCGGCGCGGTCGGAGGAGGGCGCCCAACGCCTGTCTCGCGCGCTGGACACTTTCGAAGCTGCTGCTGCGCAGACCGCGGTCGATCTTGGGCAGGAGCGGCAGCAGTCGGCGGAATTGGAGCGCCAACTCTCGCGCGAGTCGCGAGCGCTCCTCGACCCCAAAGCCCTCCGGAACAACGTTCTCCTCGAGGATCTCAAAGCCAAACTCGTTGACGCGGAGTCGCGCTACGCCGTCGCTCAGCGGAAGTACACGGAGAAGTTCCCCGGCGTGCTGCCGGATCTCAAGGCAGAGATTGCGGCACTGCATGAACGGCTCGCGTCGGAGTTGGGGCGGGTCGCCTCAGGGAGCGCGGGAGACCTCAGCGTTCAGCAGTCGCTGGTGCGCCAAGTCCTCGAGGCACATGGGCGCGTCCTGGGCCTGGAAGCGCGGCAGTCTGCGCTGACTCAGGTGGTTGCCGGGTACCGGCGGCAGATGGGTGAAGTGCCTCGGCAGGACTTGGAGCTTGCTCGGCTGCGGCGGGAAGTATCGGTGGCGGAGGGGCTCTACACGGCGCTTCTGCAGCGCCGCCAGGAGCTTGAACTGAGTCTCCTGCAGACTCGCGGCTCTGCGGCGATCGTGGAGCGTGCCGTTGTGCCCAAGACGACCGCGAGCGGCGCGGCAGGAAGCTTCGCCTTCGCTCTCGCCCTCGGCCTCGTGGTGGGCTTGGTCGCGGCGTTCTTGATGGAGGCGGCCAGCCGTAGCGGCGGACCGGGCGGCCCACAGTCAGCCGAGGCCGGCAGCCCGGAGCTGCAGACAGACGAGACCGAAACCGACCTATCGGGCCGCTCACTCGTTTCCCGCACCACTTGGTGGCGACGACGCGCTGCCACGGCTACGGTCCTGTTGGTCGCGGCAGGGGCCTGCGGAGCACTGTTGTCGACACGCCCTCCCGAGTCTGCGACGCCCCCCCCCAAGCCGCCAACGCCCGCGCGATTGGTTCCGCCCGTGGCCGAGGCCTTGGCGCCGACCTTCGCGCATGCGAGCGAGGAGCCGGGGGACCCACTGGGTGCAAGGGCGCTCGCCCCGAGCTTGGGCGATCTCCTGGACGGTCCGGAAGAGAGAGAAGCCCTACCTGACCCCGTGCCTGCGGTGGCGCGGCGGCCCGTTGGCGAGCAAGTCAGACCGTTGTTCCCTCCCCTCCCTGTCCTCCGCCCTCTGCCGACTCTCAGCCTCCCGCTGCCGGCGGAGGGAGCCACCGGGGCCGCCCTCAGCCAAGCCGCCAAAGTGGAGCCCGCGCCGTCGCCAGGCTGCGCCGGCGACCCAACGGCCACCGCCGCTTCGCGACCCAATACTCCCGAGCCGCAGGTGGCGGGGAGCGCTTCGGACGCAGCCACCCGAACCGCAGGATCGCCAGCGCCCACGGCCAAGGTAGAGCTCTCCTCTCCTGCGCCTCGGCGAGCGTTGAGCACCACCGGCGCAGGCGGGCTCACGCGCTCCAGCTCCACGGAACGCCCCGCTGGCATCTACGCGCTGTGGCTTGGCGAGTTAGACACGGTGGCCCAAGCAGAACGGCTGCGCACTCAGCTCTTGGCGAACGGCTGGAAGGCTGCTCTGGCCGGCACCCGTTCTGATACCGGTTCCGCACAGCGGGTCGAGGTCGGCCCCTTCTCCTCGCGTGAAGCTGCAGATAGGGCCTGCGACCAGCTACGGGCGCAAGGGCACCGGGGTCAGGTCGTCTACAAGTTCAGTCCGTGACGCTGTGACCACTTCGGGCACGCTGCGGCTTCTTCCAGTCGAGGTAGTTTATTGAGACTTGCAGTCATCGGTTGCGGCGCAGTCACGACAACGTACCACCTGCCTGCCCTGCGTCTCACCGGCGAGTTCGTGCCGACGGCATTCGTGGATCTCGACTTGGACTGCGCGCGCCGGGCAGCGGCCCAGTGGCCGGGCGTAGTCGTCACTGCCGATCTCGAAGAAGCGATCGCGAACGCGGACGCGGCATTGGTTGCCACCCCTCACTCCTCGCATGGGGCGATTGCGGGTGCGTGCCTTCGTCAAGGCAGGCACGTGTTGTGCGAGAAGCCGCTAGCGGTAACGGTCGACGAGTGCGACAGCCTCTTGCAGGCTTCCGAGCAGTCCAAAGCCGTCCTCTCGGTCGGCCTGATGCGTAGGTGCATCGGCGCGAACCAGGTAGTGCGCAGTCTGCTGAGCGCCCGCTGGGCCGGGGAGGTGGTGGGCTTCCACTTTGAGGAGGGGGAACGGTACAACTGGCCAACCACGTCGGGCTTCTTCTGGAAGAAGGAGACCGCTGGCGGCGGTGTGTTGGTGGACACGGGCGCGCACACATTGGACCTGCTCACTTGGTGGTTGGGCGACTGGGAGTCGGTGGAGTACTGGGACGACAGTCTCGGGGGGCTGGAGACCAACTGCGAGCTCCGGGTGCGGCTCAAGGAGCTGCCGGGAGTCGAGGGTACAGTCCAGCTCAGTCGGACCCACGAGTTGAGCAACGTGCTGCGAATCGAGTGCAGTGGAGGTTGGATCGAGGTCGACGCCCGGCCTCCGTGGGCGCTCGCTCTCCATGACCGCCGGAGCGGAGTGACGGCGCGCGCAGTTGCGGAGCTGGCTGAGCGATCCCTCCGCAGTGGCGAGCCAGTGCTCCCTGCGGTCAACCAGCCGTTTGCCGCCATGTGGCAGCAATTCGCCCGGGCGGTCCGCGGGGAGCCGCACGGGTTGGCGACTGCCGCGGAAGCGCGAAGCTCCGCGGGTCTGATGGAGGCTTGCTACGCTCGGAGACAGGTGCTGGCGCAGCCTTGGCTGCCAGGGGCGCCGGGCCCGAGAGAAGGAGCGTAGGCTCATGGACTGGACGAAGGCGCGGGTCGCTGTCACCGGAGCAACGGGGTTCATCGGCGGCCGACTGGTTGAGCACCTTGTCCTGGACAAGGGCGCTCAAGTCCGGTGCCTCGTCCGCGATTTCAATCGCTGCGCCGGCCTATCGCGGTTCCCTGTCGAGTTGGTGCGGTGCGGGCTCGGGGACACCTCGGGTCACGAGGAGGCGCTGGCGGGCTGCACGCAGGTGGTGCACTGCGGGTATGCCTGGCACGGCTCGCCGCAGGAGAGCCAGTGGGTGAACGTCGAAGGGACGGTCAGCTTGGTGCGCGCCGCTGAACGGGTAGGATGCCAGCGGTTCGTGCATGTGAGCACCGACGCAGTGCACGCCTTCCCCTCCGCGCCCGAGATCGCGGAAGACCACCCCCTGAGCCGCTTCCCCCACTCCTACATCCGGACCAAAGTCGCCCTTGAGCGGCGGCTCCGCACACTGATCACGCGAGAGCACGCCAAGGTCTGCATCGTGCGGCCGGCCATTGTGTTCGGTCCCGGGTTCAACACCTGGACCACTGACGTTGCGTCTGAGCTGTCGGCACGGACGCTGCCTGTGGTCGAGGGCGGCACGGGCGTCTGCAACAGCACGTACGTCGACAACCTTGTGCTCGCCTTCTGTCTCGCCTGCGAGCGTCCCGAAGCCAGCGGGGAGGCGTTCTTCGTGACCGACGGTCAGCCTCTGTCGTGGGAGGAGTACCTGACGCCGTTTGCCCGGGCGCTCGGCGTCGAGTTAGGGACCCTTCCGCAGCGCACGGCAGCCGCAGCCCGGCGAGTCAAGCCCCGCGAAGGCCAGTCGCTTGCCGCGGCGATTGCCGCGGTGTTGGCTGTGGACTCTGCGCGGGAGGAGCTGTGGAAGGTGCTGTGGCTGCGCAAGCTCTGGCTCGCGGCCAGACCCGCGCTGCGCAAAGGAACTGACGCGCCCCCCGCCCCCGACGAGACCGAGGCGAAAGCTGCCCCGCGAGTCGGTGGCCGGTACGCCAGCCCGGACGCGGCGATGCGACTGCATGTGTACGCCAATGGCACTCGCTACAGCGTGGACAAGGCACGGCGGCTGCTTGGTTACCAGCCGATAGTTCGTTGGTCGGAGGCTGTGGAGCGCACCCTGGCATGGCTTCAGTTCGCCCGAATCGTGCCTCAGGAGTAGGCTCCAAACACTGTGGCGCGACTATCGCAACAACTCATCAGGAACGTCCTGTGCAGCTACCTCGGCTATGTCACGCTGATCATCGGGTTCTTCCTGTTCCCCTTTGTCGTGCGCCATGTCGGGGCGGAGGTGTATGGGATCTGGCTGCTCACTTGGGCCGCTGTCGGCTACTTCGAGCTGCTGGACTTCGGGATTGGGCAGTCCGTCGCCCGGTTTGTGGCTGAATGCCGGGCACGGGAGGATGCCGAGGGGTTGAGCCGCGTCTGCAGCGCTTGCCTGGCGCTCTACCTGCCCGCGGGCGTTGTGGCGCTGGCGTTTGCTGTCGCTCTGAGCCCCGGCTTCCCCGACTGGTTCCATGTTGCTCCCGAGCACGCGGAGCTTGCCTCGGCGCTCGTAATGCTGGCCGGCTTGCGCATGGCGGTCAGTCTCCCGTGCCGCGTGTTCGGGGGGATACTCAGCGGACTTCAGCGGCTGGACCTCGGCACCTACATTGCCGTGGGGACGGCCGTCGTCACGGCTCTGGGCACTGTGATCGTACTGCTGCTGGGCCAGGGCATCCTTGCCGTGGCCTATGTCACGCTGGGCGTTGGGACACTGGCCGACGCTGTGACCTACCTCGCCGTGCGGCGCTTGGTGCCCGAGCTGCGGCTCACCAGAGCAGACTGCACCAGCGAGTCATTGCAGGAGGTGCTGGGCTTCAGCTCCTGGATCTTTGCCAACCGCGTGGCGATCCAGGTCAGCTACCGGACGGATGCGCTGGTGATCGGGCTCTTCCTGCCCAAGGCAACGGTCACGGTGTACCAGATCGGGCTGCGTCTCGCAGACCTGATCCGGGAGGTCGCCACCAAGATTCCGGCTGCTGCCTTCCCGGCGGCCTCCCACCTGTCGGCCAGCGCCGACCAAGGGCGGCTGCGGGACCTCGTTATTCGCGGGACCCGCTATGCGATGGTGGTATTCGCGCCTCTGGCTGGTTTCTGCTTGGTGCGAGCGGAGGCCTTGATCGCGTGCTGGATGGGCTCGATCCAGTACTCCGAGGCCGCGACGGTGGTCCGCTTGCTGTTGGTTGCCGGAACCGCGGCTGTGGCGCAAAATGTCGTGGCCGTCACTCTCCAGGCCGTCGGGGAGCCTCGGCTGCCGACGTTCGTTGGGGCGTTTGATGCAACCGCGAACCTGGCGCTGAGTCTGCTGCTCGTCCGGCCGTTGGGCGTCCCGGGCGTGGCATTGGGCACGGCGGTCCCAAATCGTTCTGTCGAACCTTTTTGTGCTGGTGCCGGTGGGCTGTCGGCGGCTCGGGGTGCCGCTGCGGGCTCTCGTCCGGGACGCCCTGCTGAAGCCCTTGCTGTGCGCCACAGTGTGCGCCGCCGGCCTGTTGCTGGTACCGCACGTCGCCTTCGCCGGAACCTGGGGAGGCCTCCTGGTGGAGTTCGTCTTCTATTGCGTCGCGTACCTGGCGCTGATTGCGGCTGTTAGCCGTCCCTCAGAACGCGCGGAGGACGTCGCCCTCTTCCGGCAGACCCGAGGCGGCTGAGGGCGCGCCGAGCCAAGTGGCGCCGAGACTTCCTACCCACAGGTACTGGAACTGATGTCCGGCATACCTCAAGCGTCCATCGTCATCCGCACCTCGAACAGCCTGACAAACGTTGGCAGGGCTCTTCGCGCGGTGCGCGCCCAACAGCATTCCTCCTACGAACTGGTGCTGGTCGACAGCCAGTCCACTGACGGCACCGTGGCCCTCGGGGAACGGCACGGCGCCCGGATCGTCAGCCTGCGTCCCGAGGACTTCACCTTCGGGCACGCCCTCAACCTGGGCTGCAAGGCGAGCCGCGGTGATCTCGTGGTGCTGCTGAGCTCCGACGCGACGCCTGCCAGCGACCAATGGTTGCGGGAGCTTCTCGCTCCCTTCGACGACCCGGCGGTCGGCGGTACGTATGGCAGGCAGCTTCCGTACCCCGGCTGTGACCCAATCACTGCGCGGGACCTGGCCACTGCCTACGGAACCGCGCCTCGCCGGCAGGATAGCGACCCTCGGTTTGCGGCGTCCAACGGCGCCATTCGGCGTGCGCTCTGGCGGCGGCACCCGTTCCGAACCGATCTCCCCTGCAGCGAGGATTTCGACTGGGCCCGGCGGATCCAGGGGGACGGCCACGTCATCGAGTACGTGCCGTCGGCCCCCGTCTATCACTCGCACTTTTCCTCGCTCGTCGGCATCTACCGGCGCTTCTACCAGGAGGCAGCCGGTCTCCGGCTCTCAGTTCCCGGCGCCCGGACCAGCTTGGCCAGCTTCCTGAGAGATTGGCAGGCTCGCACCCGCGAGGACTGGGTGCATCTGTTTCGTTCAGGCGCGGCGTGGCACTGGTTTGGGTGGGTCCCGGCGTACCGGTTCTGCCGCAGCCTTGGCCTTCACCGAGGCACGTGGTACTCGACCACTCGGGGCTGACCCAGTCGCGCCCTGCGGCCGACGCCCCCTCAGTGGCGGGCCCCTGCGGCGGCTCGGTAGACGGCAAGGGTCTGGCGCGCGGTGCGCTCCCAGGTGAACCGCCGCGCGCGCTCTCTGCCGGCTTCGGCCAGTCTACGCCGGAGCGATTCGTCTTGGACCAAGTCGGCGATCGCCTCTGCGAGACACTCCGTTGAGAGCGGGTCCACGAGCACCGCGGCGCCCGAGGCGATCTCCGGAAGCGACGCGGTGTTGGCGCACACCACCGGTGTTCCGCAAGCCATTGCCTCAAGCACGGGAAGGCCGAACCCCTCGCAGAGGGAAGGGAACGCCATGACCTCCGCTCCGGCAATCAGGGCCGGGAGATCGTCGTCCGGAACGTGGCCGAGGGTGTGCACCCGGCCGTCACTCTCGACTTCTGCCAGCTTCTGCCGCAGCGGGCCAAGGCGCCAGCCTGGCGACCCGATCAACACCAGCTCGTGCTCCCAACGCGGCCGGGAGCACAGCACTTGGTATGCGTCGAGGAGCCGGGGAAGGTTTTTCCGTGGCTCCAGGGTGCAAACCGACACGACGTAGGGGCGCTTCAGCCCATAGCGCAGCCGGGCCTGCTGCACCCGTTCGGGGGTCTGTTCCGCCAAGAAAGCGGCTGCGACGCCCAAGGGAACAACGGTGACGCGATCCGCGACCTCTGGAACCAGGTTGAGCAAGTCGTCCCGCGTTGCCGCCGAGTCGGCGATTACGTGCGCGGCCCGCCGAGCGCCGGCCAGTACGGCTTGGAGCTGGGTCCACTGTCTCCGGGTGACCCATTCCGGGTGAAGCAGCGGGATGACGTCGTGCACTGTGAGCACGAGCGGCACGCGCCGCGAGAACGGCAGCGGCAGGAACGGAGCATGGAAGACGTCGTACGACGCGGGCAGTAGCTCGGGGACCGGCCATTCTCGGGGCCAGCGGCTCCAAAAGCGCGCAGCGGGCGTGGTGCAGAACACTGCGTTTGGGAACCGCGCTGGAGCCAGTGGCGCCAGTGCGCGCGCGTCCCTCAAGCCTGGCGCCATCACCCTCGCGCACTGGCCTGTTCGCAGGGCGGCGAACCATTGGCGCAGCTCGAGATCAGCCGTCAGCGCCGCCAGTGCCTTGACGAGATGCACGGTGTAGTGGAAGACGCCGCCGCCGGACCATCCAAGCGCGGCGCTGATATCGAAAGCAACTTTGATGGTAGTGGGCTCCTAAAGGGAATGCAGATTTGTGATTGCAGATTGCAGAGAGCGGCAGTGCACCGACCGGGGCATTCTCATTTGGTGTAGTGCCCAACGGAAGGGCGGAAACAGGCAACTGCGTCACCTTGATTCGCCGACTTAGGAGGGGGAGGGTACTGCCTTTCTTTGGCCCAGTCAACGGCACGTTCTGGTTGACACGGAGAGCGGTCGGCGAGCATAATACCCAAGCCGGTAGCCGTTCGGCACCAGCCCGAGCTTGAGTCCCTCCCTGGGCTGGCGCTGCGGGTTCACGGCTGGCGGCGGCTCGTATTGCTGGCGCCGCGCGCCCGACACTGGTCGGGCAGGTCGCCCCGGAAGGCCCCCGATTGACTCCATGGCAGCGGCTCCCCAAACCTCCATCGTCATCCGCACTCTGAACGAGGAAGCAAAGCTCGGGGACGTGCTGCGCGCCCTTCAGGGCCAGACGTACCAGGACTTCGAGGTGCTCTTGGTGGACTCCGGCTCCAAGGATGGCACTGTGGCCATTGCTGAGCAGTTCGGAGCGACGATTCTCCGCCTGGACCCGGGGTCGTTCACCTTCGGCCGTGCGCTCAACTATGGCTACGAACGGGCGCGTGGCACCTACCTGGTGTCACTCAGCGGGCACGCGATTCCGTGGTGCGAGGGCTGGCTGGAGCGCCTGCTCTCCCATCTCCGCGCGCCGGATGTCGCCGCGAGCACCGGAGGCGGGTTCCTGCCCGGTGACAGCCCGGCTTCACGGCGGACCCGCGTGGTCCGGATCGAGGCCGCTAACTACAAAGAGGCGCCGCTGTGGGGGCTGAACAATGCGGCGGGGGCCGTCAAGGCGGAGCTCTGGCGTGAGCACCGATTCGATGAGAAGCTAACCGGGTGCGAAGACTGCGAATGGGGTTGGTTCTGGATGAAGCGAGGCTATGCACTCATCTGGGACGAACAGTGCTCGGTGATCCATGAGCACCACGAAACGCTGCCTCAGCAGTACCGGCGCAGTCGACGCGAATACGCCGGCTTGGCCGCTTTCCTGGAGATGCCCCGCTACGGCCCACGCGAGGTACTGGGCGAGTGGTTGGTCACCCCCCTGAAGGAAGCGGCGGCCGCCCTCCTGCGAGGGTACTCCTGCTCGCGCGCGGCCGTGATGGGGGGGAAGTACCACGGCCGCAGGCATCCCTCCCCCGCCGACTACCGGCTGGAACGGCCTGAAGACGTCACTGAGAGCAGGTTCCCGGACGGCGACTGACGACGCCGGCCTGACCGACCCATCGAGCCCATGACACTCGCGATTCTCACCCCAGGAGTATTCCGTTCCGGCCTTGTGGTGGGCGGCGGCGAACGGTACGCGTTCGAGTTGGCCCGCGCCTTGTCAAAACGCCTCGACACGCGACTGATCGTCGCGGGGTCTCGGCGGCAACGGCTCCGGGTCGGGCAACTGACTGTAGAGACTCACTTCGGCCGCGGCGGGATTCGTGGCGACGAAACGAACCCCTGGTCGCCTGAGTTTCTGCGCGACGCCCTGCGGTGCGACCTCCTGCATTGCATCGGCTACCACAAGCTCCTGGTCGACTTCAGCATCCTGTGTGGGCGGCTTGCCGGCCGGTCGGTCTACTGCACAGACGTGGGCGGTGGGGGGACCTGCTTGTCGACCTATGCCGGCCGGGTGGGGCTGCCGGGCACTGGGCGGTTCTCCAACGGCCATCTTGCGCTCTCGCAGTTCGCTGCCGACTACAGCCGCGACCATTTCCGGCGCGCCTCGGTGGTCTACGGAGGGGTAGACACCAGTCTGTACCAACCCGGGAGCGGTTCCCAAGAACGGCGGGTCGCGTTCGTCGGTCGCCTCCTGCCGCACAAGGGGGTGGACCGGCTGATCCGCTGCCTGCCGGCGGATGTCCCACTAACCGTTGCCGGCCGCCCACACGACCCAGCCTACTTTGCACTGCTGCAACGGCTGGCTCGGGGCAAGGCGGTGACGTTCCTGTTGGAGGCCGACGACCGGGCGATCCTGCGGCTGTACCAGACCGCGAGCGTCGTTGTGCTTCCGTCCGTCCACACAGATTGCAGCGGCCGGCATCACGCAGTGCCGGAACTGCTCGGGCTGGCTCTGATCGAGGCCATGGCTTGCGGCACACCGGTCGTGTGCACAGCCGTCGGTGGAATGCCCGAAGTGGTGCAGCATGAGGTCACCGGCCTTGTCGTCCCCGAGAACGACGAACCGGCGTTGTGTGAAGCGGTACTGCGCCTCTTGGAGGCGCCCGATTTGGCAGCGCGCTTGGGCCGGCGAGCACGACTTCGCGTCCTTGAGCAGTTCACCTGGGACCGAACGGCCGAGCGCTGTCTGGCCGCGTACCGGGAGTTGGGTTGACGCCGTGAAGGTGCTCTTCCTCAACGAGCACTACGCGCCCGTCGGGGGGGCAGAGCAGGTGCTGCTGTCGGAGTGCCGCCACCTGGAAGCGGAGGGGCACCGGACTGCGGTCGTCTACAGCGTGCAGAATGAGCGGTCGTTCGGGAGTGAGCGGCCGACCTACCTGATCCCGGACTCGGAGTCGCCCCGCGAGCGCGCTGAGAAAGTGCTGAAGGCTCTGGCCCAGGAGTGCCCCGACCTCGTGCACGTCCACGGCGGTGGCGATCCGGAGCTGCTGCGGGCGGTGTGCCGGAGGGTCCCGACAGTCCGGACGGTGCACTCGCAGTCGTTCCTGTGTCCGGGCGAAAGCAAGACGTTCTGGCGGATCGGGAAGTGTTGCCCGCTCGCCTTTGGCCCGCGTTGCCTGGCCAACGCGTATCGCGAGCAGTGCGCCACCAGGCACCCCGCCCGGCTGCTCTCCAGGTACCGAGAGTGCGGGAGGAATCTGCGCGACGCCCGAGAGTTCGCCCGGCTGATCGTCTGCAGTGAGCACATGCGGAGTGAATTGTGCCTCAACGGCGTTCCGCGGAATCGGCTCGAGTTGGTGTCGCTGTTCCCTGCCTGCCTGCCGACAGGTGACTTGGTGCCGGCGCTGACGCCTAGCCCCCGAACCGTCCTGTTTGTGGGGCGGCTGGTTCGGCCGAAGGGGTGGGAACTCCTTGTCGAGGCCCTCGCGGCGAGCCGAGGGGCGTGGCAGTTGGTTATCGCGGGCGAAGGCCCCGACGCCGAGGCGGTGCGGCAGTGCGTTCGACGGCTCGGCGTGTCGGCCCGCGTCCGGCTCGAGGGGTTCCGCGAGGGCGCCTCACTGTCAGCCTGTTACGCGGCGGCCGACCTCGTGGTGGTGCCTTCGCTCTGGCCCGAGCCATTCGGCATGGTTGGAGTCGAGGCAATGGCACACGGCAAACCGGTGGTGGCATTTGACGTGGGCGGGATATCGGAGTGGCTGTCCCATGGCGAGACGGGGCTGCTGGTGCCGCCGGGCGAGTTGACCGGTCTGACGGCGGCTATCGAGGACCTGTTGGCGTCGCCTGAGCGGCGCCGGGAGATGGGGCGAGCCGGGCTGGCGCAGTGCCGCGCCCAGTTCACTGAGGAGCGCCACTACGGGCTGCTGAAGGCGGTGTACGAGGCGGTTCTCCGCCAAAGCTGACGGCCGGCCGCGGCGAAGCAGGGGTACAATCGCGGAACCGGCGTCCCTCGATCATGGCTGACTGACGACCGGATCGGGAGACACAGTGCCGCCGCTTTGCGCGCTACGCTATGAGAATCTGCATGATTTCCGGTAGCTTCCCAACCATGCGGTGCGGGATCGCCGACCAGGTCTGGCACCTCTCCCACCACCTTTGCCGCTTGGGGCACGAGGTGTCCGTGGTCACGTCGCGCAACGAGAGCACCGCAGCCGGTGCTGCCTCGGCTACCGGTGAACCGAGGCTGGAGGTGCGTCCGCTCATTGAGTCGTGGCGACGCCCGGGCCCTGTGGTCGCTGCCGTGTCAGCCAGCGACTGCGACATTGTCCACCTGGAGTACCAGACAGCCTTGTACGAACGCCACCCTATGATCAACGGCCTGCCTGCGACCCTCGAGGTTGCCGGCTTGCGCCAGCCGGTGGTGACTCGGTTCCACGATCTATGGGGGCCGAAGCTGTTCCCCGGCGCGGGCCGGTTGGGGCTGCGCAGTCGGTACGTCGCCCAACTGGCCGCCCGGAGCGAGGCCGCCCTGGTGTCGAACGACCGCCATCGGCGCCAGTTGGCGACGCTGCTCGGCGGCAAGACAGAGCACCTCACGAACGTGCCGCTGGGACCCGGCGTGCCGCCCAGTGTGACAGAAGAGCAGGCTGCCTGCCAGCGGCAGGAGTTGGGTGTTCGCGAAGGGGAACTGCTGGGCGTCTACTTCGGGTTGGTCCAGTCCGGCACCGGGAAAGGGTTGGCGGCGCTCCTGAAGGCGATTGCAGAGACGCGAGAGATCGGGACGCGATGGGTCTGCCTCGGGGGCGGGCAGAGCGCCAGAGACGGCCGGCATCAAGAGCGGCTCCGCCGTCTGGCGGGGAGTCTCGGGATCGCAGACCGGGTGACGTGGCTGGGGTATGTGCCCGACCGACAGGTGTCCGCCGTCCTGTCCGCAGCCGACGTCTGCGTGCTCCCCTATGAAGACGGCGCCGAATTCCACCGGAGCAGTCTGGTCACCGTTCTGTCGCACCGCGTGCCCTTGGTTACGACGTACGTCGGTTGCCTCCCCTCCCCGTTGCGAAGCGGAGAGCACGTGCTGGCAGTGCCGGCAGGCGACCCAGCCGAGCTTGGACGAGCGATGAGCAGACTCGCGACGGACTCCGGTTTGAGGGAACACCTCCGCGCGAACCTGGCGCAGTTGGAGGACAGCTTTGCTTGGCCGTCGCTGGCGCGTCGGACGGCCGCGGTGTACGCTGACGTCCGACAGCGGGTCGGGAGCGGAGGCCTTGGTGCGAGAAGGGAGGGCGCGAAGGCATGAACAGCGCGGTTGCAGTGCCCTCGGCCAAGGGGCGTTGGACGTGGGCGATCTGGGCCGGCGTGGCGGTGCTGGCGGTCGCCCTTACCGGGCTGACGGCGAGGATGCCGATTCGGGAACTGGCGCTCTACTCCTGCGGAGCTGTCGGCCTGGCGGCGGTGTTCGTGCTGGGGCTCCGCAATCCGGCAGCCGCGGTGGCGCTTTTCTTCGCCTATATGTCGGTGGACGGCATGCTTCGGCTGCTGACCGGGTATCACCCGCTGGTCCATCTCGCCCTCGATCTGTTCACAATCGCCGTCACCGCTGGAGTCGCCGTCCGGGAGTCCTTGCGTGGCGAGCTGCGCGTGCGGCTGGGCACGGTGGAGACGCTATTGGTCGGGTTCTCGTTGCTCTGCGTCGTGGGTGTGTTCAACCCCTCCACCAGACCGCTCCTTGGACTGATGGGGGTGAAGGTGCACCTTACCGCGGTGCCTTTCTACTTCCTGGGGTACTACCTGCGCAGGTCGCAGGAAGCCGACCGCCGGTGGTTCGCTCTGTTCTGCTGCCTGGGGACCTTCGTCTGCTCGTTTGCGCTGATCCAGTACCTGACGGGGCCGGATCTGTGGACGTCCATGGGCCCGGCGTTTGCAGAGAAGATCTCGCGGGAGCAGTGGTGGGACGACACCGGCGAGCTGCA
>Ga0210051_1000028_pt1 | contig 89163 bp, 89 predicted proteins | sample CryGey092014_all_FD_185464 | JGI IMG/M metagenome (GOLD analysis project Ga0210051, IMG submission 185464) | Groundwater microbial communities from aquifer - Crystal Geyser CG23_combo_of_CG06-09_8/20/14_all (SPAdes) (version 2) | ecosystem: Environmental > Aquatic > Deep subsurface > Groundwater...
AAGTTATAACTATGGAACTCAAGTTACTCTTACTGCCACTGCCAACACTGGCTACAGTTTTACTGGCTGGTCAGGAGATATTACAGGAACAACCAACCCAGCAACAATTACTATGAATGCTAACAAAACCGTTACTGCTAACTTTACCCAGAATACATATACGCTTACAATCAACGCAGCAAACGGCAGCGTAACAAAGTCACCTAACCAGGCAAGCTATGCCTACGGTACAGTGGTAACTTTAACTGCTACACCTAACACCGGCTACAGCTTTACCAGCTGGAGCGGTGATTTAACTGGTTCAACCAATCCCGCAACCATTACTATGAATGTCAATAAGAGCGTTACGGCTAACTTTACCCAGAATACTTATACTTTAACCGTAGGCACTGCAAATGGATCAGTTGTTAAATCTCCAAACCAGGCAAGTTATACTTCAGGCACAACAGTTACCCTTACGGCCACGTCCAACACCGGCTATATCTTTACCGGCTGGTCAGGAGATTTAACAGGAACAACAAATCCTGCAGCAATTACTATGAACAGCAACAAGATAATTACAGCTAACTTTAGTCAGATGACTCTTTATGTAGATCTCACGGTCTCCACTGATTCTTCTACCTGGCAGAAGTCCTTAACAGGTACAGCTCCTTTAACAGGAGTAGATTTAAGAGCAGTTGTTTCCGGGACAGCAACAGGAGCCATTAGTTATTCTTTTGACTGCAATAATGACGGTATTTGGGATTCTCCAGACACCAGCAGCTACAAAGGAATAACCTCAACTACCAAAGAATTCTTTGATGGCTGTTCTTACCAAAATGCCGGAACTTATACTGCCAGAGTTAAAATAGAAAGAAACATTGCTCCTTCTGCTTATGATACAGTCACCATTACTGTTAACCCTCAACCTATGCCGACTATTTATAATGCTAGTATTTCTAATGCTTCAGGCAACCCTGGCGCCAGCTCTGTCTCTGTTCCTATTACTCTAAATAATATAGGCACGAGAGAGATAATCGGCATTGATATCCAATTAACCTATGACAGCAGTTTAATCACGGCGACAGACGTTCAAAAAGGAACTTTAACCCAGAACTGGAATTTAGAGAAAAATATCAATACAGCTGGTCAGGTGAAAATTGCTCTTTATAGTTCTGCCAAACTAACAAACAGCGGAGAAGTGGCTAAGGTTATTTTTAACGTCAAATCTACGGCAGCAGCCGGCAACTCAAGCGCTTTAACTCTTACTAAATTTGAAGCTAATGAAACAACGGTCTCAAATATTACAAATGGAACATTTACCATTCAGTCAATTTCAAGCGCCATATTTAATAATAATTTAGCCTCAGTTCTTTCGGCTGTCCAAGAGGCGCTCAAAAAAATACAGTCCCTAATTTCTGAAATTATTAAATAGATATAATTATATGTATTTCAAACTCAAAAGGGAATTTATATTAATTACCCTTTTGTTTTTAGTTTATCTGCTCCTGCCTCAAACTAGCCAGGCAGCTGAATATGCTCAAGGAATCAGCTGGCAAGTATTAAACAGAGGTAATCCTATTGACGCCGGTGAGAAAAATGATAGAGCCGATTGGGAAGGCGGTTATCAACTTTCTACACTTGTAGATAAAGATGGGAATTTAACTTATTTCTTTTTGTCGTCCGATAAACTTGACGTATGCACTGGCCGATATAATAAGGCGACAAAATCCTGGGAATTGTGGACATTTGCTGGTTGGTCGTCAATAAATAATGCCATGGCCAGGCCATTGAATGAGGGATTCCAAGTCTCTAACAAGTTTGTATTTGTCCCCCTCGGTAATGGAGAGATTTTAAGCACTGTAGGTGCTGTTGCTCGAAGTGGGTTGGAAGGATTAGATAATCATGGTTCTCTATTTGACTTTAAATTCAATGGGGCTGACTGGTTGCGTTGGTCAGGTGGGATAAGTTATACCAAACAAAATTTTAAAAGGATAAACCCCCATCGTGACGGAGCATTTGGTTTTATTTCCATGGTTGCTGATAGTGACAACACCGCAATTTTGTTAAGTTACACTTCTGATAAATTTGCTGGGGCTACATATATTGTGGCAGCAAAATTTCAGGCTAATGCAAGTGATAGTTGCTGGAAATTCTGGGATGGCAGTAGCTGGGTAAATAACAGTAACAACTGGAGTAAACTGCCTTATACTAGTAGCAGTTACTTTATTAACCCTATGATTGTAAATCTTAGTGCTGGTAAATATCTGGTAGTTTTTAAAGAATTCCAAGCAGAATCCAGTAAGTGGTGTTCTATGAGATACGATGATACAGCCAACTTATGGGAAATCTGGACAGAATCCGGTTGGCAGAACGTTACCGCCGGGACTGCCTTAAAAGCAATCAGCACTGAGCTTTCTTTCCTTACCTATTATCCCTACCATACTAATTGGGTGTTTGTTGCCAATGGTTCCGGAGCATCTGCTTTTGGATCCAAGACCGGTGTGAAAAACTCAATCTACGAGCTCAGATACAATGCCAGCAGTGAAACCTGGGATGCTTCTTTATCTTTAGTTGTCTCTGATGCAAATGTTGATTATTATCGGGCAGCAGTGGATGATTCTGGAAATATCTGGTTGGTTTATGTCAGCGCCTCGGATAGTAGGAAGCTGCGGATAACAAAGAAAACAGCGACTGGCTGGCAAACTCCTGAAGATATATTGACCTTCGGAAGTTCGGTTATCCCCGCGGGTATAGAATTTGTATCTGGTATTCCGGTGATATTTTTCTATTCTGATGAGCGGCTCTATGCGGTGTCTTCTAATGATACGGGCTTCTGGGATGCAGAACAGGCGAGCATAAGAAATAGTAGCGAGCCAGACATAGGTCCTTCTAGTAATATAAAATATCTTACTAAATGGCTCATTACTTCCGCAGATGGAGCACGTGAGATGACGTATGGCGCGGAAATAGCTGCTTTCCTGCATGTGGATAAAGATGGCTATCTTTATGCGCCCCATACAACGGTTTGCAATGTAGCGATATTTCTTCCCAACTATGATCCCACTCCTGGAGATATGGATCGCTTCTGGGGTAATGGATGGGGTTATATTTATTTCCCATCAGGAGTAGCAGCGGATAACAAACGAGGGAAAATCTACATTTCAGAACGTATAGACTGTGCTGGTCTTGGTGGTTGCTACGGTGGCAGAATACAGATATGGGAACAATCCTTAAGGGATAGTTTTGTATATACCCCGGCTCCCCCCTCATTTACTAGCAATTTCAGATGGCCGGCTGATCTCGCCGTAGATGAAGAAAAAGGTATTCTTTATGTATCAGACAGTTTACATAATGTAATTAAAAGATTTGATCTGGTGAATTTAACCGGGGGGAAGCCGACATATTTGGACAGTTTTGGAGATGCAAAGTTATTATTTCCCACAGGAATAGAGGTAGATGCATCTGGAAATGTGTATGTTGTTGACTCCTGGCATCACTGTATCAGGAAATATGATAGTGATAAGAACCTGAAGAAGAGCTGGGGTTCGCTAGGAAGAGGCGAAGGACAATTTCTTTATCCCTTAGCAATTGCCATAGACGAAAATAACAATTTAGTATTTGTTACAGACCCTTATAATACCAGGATACAGGTTTTTGATGGTGATGGTAACTATAAATACCAGTGGAGAGACCCTGAATGGACCGCGGGATCCTCTATGGGCTCTTCTATAGGAGGCATAGCTACAGATAACCAGGGTCATGTTTATGTAAGCACAGATACACGGAAAGTGAATATCTCGGGATATATTATCAGAACATACCATATTTACAAATATAATATTGTTTCTCTTGCCTATGGCGATATCAATAACGATGGCGAAATCACGGCCTATGACGCGGCCTTAACTGCCCAGGCAGCGGTGGGCTTGATTACTTTAACTTCTGAACAAACTCAAAAAGCAGATGTAAGTGGTGATGGTCAGGTGAATGCCTATGATGCTGCCTTAATTGCCCAGCGAGCAGCGGGCTTGATTAGTAAGTTTCCAGTGGAGTGAAAAACGAAATATCAGCAAATAATAAACTAGATGGCGAGTTTAGTCCAATTGACATCCTATTTCCAAAGGTATACTATAATAGTATACTATGAGAAACAATTTAAAGCCGCAGATTAAAAAAATTATTTCTTTGGTGAGAGAACTACCTTATTTTTCTTTTGAGGATTTATCGCCAATTGAAAAAAATAAAGATTATCTTAAAATCCTTTTGTCCCGCTACGAGAATGGCGGGAAAGTTGTTAGATTGAAAAAAGGAAGTTACGTTGTCTCGGAATTTATTGACAAAATTAAAGCAAAGGGCGAATTTTCCTCTTATTTAGAATTTTTGGCGAACATTTTATATCAGCCATCATATCTAAGCTTGGATTATATCCTTTATCGCCATAATATTTTAACTGAACTGCCCGTGAATTTTACTTCAATTGCCAAAAACAAAACAGCCATTTTTTCCAATAAATTAGGCAGTTTTATCTACCGCAAAGTAAAAGACGATTTATTTTGCGGTTTTAAAATAAAAGAAGAAGGCGGTTTTTCAATTGCTAAAGCGACGAAGGCAAAAGCTCTTTTCGATTTTATCTATCTGCGAAAGAACGCTTTAACCGATAAAAAGGCAATTGAGGAATTAAGATTAAATTTGGATGATTTCGCTGAGAAAGACATTAAAGAGGTTGAATTGTATGTTAAAATTGAAAAGTCAAAAAAAATGAAAGAAATTTTTAAAAATATTTTCAGAAAATAATGGAAACAACCACAATATTTATACAAAATTTAATAAAGGCCCATATTTCTCGGGATAGTCTTTTCAAAAGGAATTTGGCTAAAACTTATCTGCAGATTTTAGTTTTAGATTTCATTTATTCCCGGCCGGAATACAGCGATTTGGTTTTTTACGGGGGCTCCTGCCTTTCTCACTGTTTCGGTCTGCCTCGTCTTTCCGAGGACCTTGATTTCGTAGATTTAGGCGGGAAAATCAACATTTTAACACTAGCTGAAGATTTGGAAAAGTTTTTCAGAAAAAACACTAATTTGAATTTAACCGTGACAAGCCAGAAATTTAGGATTTATTTAAAATTTCCCATTCTTCGGGAGTTGAAGCTGTCCGGTGCAGGCGAATCGGATTTTCTTTTCGTAAAATTAGAGATTTTTAAAGAATTTAATTTCTGCAAGGACTATAGAACCGAAATTATCCCGCTGTTTAAATTTAATAAATCTATTTTAGTGAAAACTTTTGATTTGCCAACTTTAATGGCGACAAAAATAAGAGCGATTTTATACAGGAAATGGGAGAAAACCGGCAGAAAAGGAAAAACGTTAATTAGGGTTAAGGGCAGGGATTATTTTGATTTAATGTGGTATTTGGGAAGGGGAGTAAGCCCTAATATAAAATGCATTGAAATCGTAAAAGATAAAAAAGAATTGAAAAATAAACTTTTGGAAATAATCTCCCGGGTTGATTCGGCGAGTATAAAATTGGATTTAGAGCCGCTGATAGAAGATATAAAATTCGTTAAAAATCTCAGCAAAAACATAAAAGAAATTTTAAGAAGGGAACTGGAAGCAAAACTATAACCTTTGATAAAATTAAAATTTAACAAAAAATACCAAAACAAATATGAAAAACCAAAAAACTAATTTGTTATGCTTGTTGACTACTGCAATTTTTTGCATCGCCGCCGCTATTAATACAGCAAGTGCAAATGCGAAAGACTGCGGTGGAAGCATAGAATGCGCTTGCGGCGACACAGTGAAACAAAATTATACAATGCAGGCAGACCTAAATTGTGCGGGCAATGCTCTAGTTCTGGGAGCAGATAACATCACAATTAACTGTGGAGGGCACATAATTACAGGCAATGGTAGTGTGGGACAGGAATAAAAGCTGCAAGAGGACTGCTTATAAAGGACTGTAAGATAACCAAATTTAGCACTGCAGTTGATGGAGGTGGGTATTACAGCGTTGAAGACGGTGAAATATATGGTAATGGTATAGGGATATTTACATTGGGTTTTGATGGTCCATGTAAGTTTCTGAGAAATAACATTCATGATAATGAATCTTATGCTATTTTTACAGATGAGACAATCAATGTTGAAATAGGCGGCAATCATATATATAACAATGGAAAAGGTATATTTCCGTTTCTGAGGCAAGGCTGGAGTTCAGACCTTAATTACTGGCCTCATGATAATGTAAATATCCATGATAATTTAATAGAACGAAATGAAGGAGAAGGGATAGATTTTATCCAAAGTTATAGTCAATTAAAAAATAATATAATAAAGTATACTGTATCCAATGCAATAATGCAAGTATCAGTAACTCAACTATCAGGGACCTTTACTTACTTGACACAAATGATTCAACTTTCACAAACCTTACATTGAAAGATGGGGAATACGGCATAAGCCTTTACAGTAGCCACAGGAATACGTTCAATAACTACGCAGTAACAAACACAAAATACGATATTTTCAAATCTAATTCTTCTGACAACACATTCAACGGCAGTGGTTGTACGGACAATGACAATGATGACGTGTGTGATGAATTTGATAACTGTAGGCTTTATAATCCTGACCAAAGAGATAATGACAAAGATGGAGTAGGAGATGTATGCCAAGAAAAACAGATTGGCTGTATTGCAGACCTTAACGGAGACGGAAAAATCACGATAAGAGACAGGAGTATTTTTACAGGAAATTTCGGCAGAACAGACTGCGGTCCTGTAACAAACTGGTGTGCGTTGACAGACCTGGATAGGGATGGTGATGTTGATAAGACAGGTTATGATATATTAACGAAAGAGTTTTCCTATCCTCTGGCATACCTTGGATGTGATTGTAGTAAAACACAGGAATTATGCGACGGCATGGACAACAACTGCGATGGCAAAATTGACGAAGGCTGCTCAACCCCAATCACTATATATGGAGACATATCAGGAGATAACCAAGTATCCTCACAAGACGCTCTATTGGCAGCCCAGCATACGATAGGATTAACTATTCTAACATCTTTCCAAATCCAGAAAGGAGATGTATCCGGAGACGGGAAAGTATCTGCCTATGATGCGGCCCTCATACTTCAAAAAGTAGCAGGGCTCATATCCAAGTTTCCGGTGGAGTAAAAAAGATTGATGAAATTGCCTGAATTTGTTAAAATTAAGGTAATCAAGTAGCCGGATTTAGATTTATGGATAAGCTATATATTCCTCAAAAACATTTAGAAAATCTTAGAAATCTGATAAAGCCAAATAAAGTAGTTGTTATTTATGGGCCCAGAAGGTGCGGCAAAACTACGCTTCTAAAGAAATTTTTAGAGCAAGTAAATGAAAAATATCTTTTGGTTCAGGGAGAAGATATTTTTGTTCAAGAATATTTAAGCAGTCAATCAATCGCCAAGCTTAAAAATTTTATAGGGGATCATAAATTATTGGCTGTTGACGAAGCCCAGAAAATTCCCAATATCGGTTTAAACCTTAAATTAATTGTGGACAATATAGGGGGCGTAAAAATAATCGCTACTGGTTCTGCTTCTTTTGATTTGTATCAGAAAATAGGTGAACCCTTAACCGGCAGAAAAATTACTCTTCGTTTATTTCCGCTTAGCCAGATGGAGCTTTCTCAAATAGAAAAACTCCACGAAACAAAAGCTAATTTGGAAACGAGATTAATTTTCGGCTCTTATCCCGAGGCGATTTTGGCCGAAGATGACCAAAAAAGAATTTTATATCTGAAAGAATTGGTCAGCTCTTATCTCTACAAAGATATTTTAGAGGTAAATGGCTTAAAACATTCTGACAGATTAGTAAAAATTTTGCAGCTTTTAGCTTTTCAAATTGGCAGCGAGGTTTCTTTCACAGAGATAGCAGGTCAGGTCGGGCTCAATAAAAAAACCGTTGAGAGATATTTAGACCTTTTAGAGAAAGTATTTGTGATTTTTAAAATAAAAGGTTTTAGTAGAAATCTGCGAAAAGAAATCTCAAAGACAGCCAAATATTATTTTTACGATTTAGGCGTAAGGAATGCACTTATAAATAATTTTAACTCCATTAATTTAAGGAATGACATTGGAGCACTTTGGGAGGACTATATTATTAGCGAAAGAATTAAAAAACAGGAATATTTAAAAATACAAGCAAATAATTACTTCTGGAGGACTTACGACAAAAAAGAAATAGATTTTATTGAGGAAAAAGAAGGAAAATTATACGCTTTTAAGATAAAATGGAAAAAAGGGCAAATTACGCCTCCCGCTGATTGGCTTTCTGCTTATCCAAGCTCCGAATTTTTAGTGGTTTCTCCGGATAATTATTTGGAATTTATTGGATAAATTTTGTCAGACCAAACAAAGAAAGGAGATGTGTCCGGAGACGGAAAAGTATCTGCCTACGACGCAGCCCTCATATTACAGAAGATAGCAGGGCTCATATCTAAGTTTCCAGTGGAGGGGTAGTTTTTAAAAAAACTTAAGGTTCTCTAATCAGATGGTTGATTTCGGGGCTGTTTTTTTATACAACTCTTGCCCCGTTAGAGGTTTTAGAGCAATAGAAAAGCAAAAAGCCCGCTAACCTCTAACGGGGCTTGACAAATTGTTTTAGATAGATAATATAAGAATATTATAAATTGTTACACTGTTAAATTGTTATATTGTTAAACTGAAACCGTAAATCAATTTAGCAATTTAGTAATTTAGCAATTTAAGAGATGAACATCAAACCATTGTCAGACCATATACTTATTGAGCCGGTGAAAGGAGAGGAAAAAACAAAGTCAGGCATTTTACTTCCCGATACCGCTGAAAAAGAAAAGCCGGAACAAGGCCGGGTTATTGCAGTTGGTCCGGGCAGAAAAACAAGTGCTGGAAAAATTATTCCAATGGAAGTAAAACCCGGACAAAAGGTTTTATTTACCAAATACGGTCCAAACGAAATTAAGGTCGATGATAAAGAATATTTAATTGCCAAAGAGGAGGATATACTAGCAATTATTGAATAAATTCAATAATTGCAATTTCTAATTTTTAATTTCTAAAAATATGAGTAAACAAATTATATTTCAAGAAGAAGCAAGAAAAAAATTAAAAGCCGGGGCTGATAAATTGGCTAATGCCGTTAAAATTACCTTAGGTCCCAAAGGCAGGAATGTTGTTTTGGACAAAGGTTTCGGAGCCCCTACTATTACCAATGATGGGGTAACTATTGCCAAAGAAATTGAATTGGAAGACAAAATTGAGAATCTGGGAGCTGAAATTGTTAAAGAAGTGGCTGAAAAAACCAATGATGTTGCTGGAGACGGTACCACCACAGCTGTTGTTTTGGCTCAAGCAATGATTTCAGAAGGTATTAAAAACGTCGCTGCCGGCGCCAATCCTTTAGCCATTAAAAGAGGGATTGAGAAAGGCATGGAGAAAATCGTCAAGGACTTAAAGAAAATGGCGAAAAAAATTACAACTAAAGAAGAAATGGCTCAAGTGGCGACAATTTCTGCTGAGAGTCAGGAAATCGGAAATTTAATCGCCGAGGTTATGGATGAAATTGGCAAAGACGGCGTGATTACTGTTGAAGAATCAAAGACCTTTGGTCTGGAAAAGGAAATTGTCAAAGGTCTTCAATTTGACCGGGGTTACGTTTCTCCTTATATGATTACTAATACTGAAAGAATGGAAAGCGTTTGGGAAGACCCCCTGATTTTAGTCACTGACAAAAAAATATCTGCTTTAAACGAAATTTTGCCCCTCTTGGAAAAAATTGTTCAGAGCGGAAAAAAAGAATTAGTAATTATTGCCGACGATATTGAGGCTGAGGCCTTGGCTATTTTAGTCGTGAACAAACTTCGGGGCATTTTTAACGCTTTAGCAATTAAAGCTCCGGGATTTGGCGACAGAAAAAAAGAAATGCTTGAGGATATAGCCGTAGTTACCGGGGCAGAAGTAATTTCTGAAGAAAAAGGGTTGAAATTAGAGAATATTGAATTGAATATGTTGGGTTCTAGTAGACGAGTTGTGGCGAGCAAAGAGAATACTACCATTATTGAAGGCAAAGGTTCAAAAGAGAAAATTGAGGCAAGGGTTTCTCAAATTAAAAAAGAAATTAAGGCCTCTGATTCTGAGTTTGATAAAGAGAAACTACAGGAAAGATTGGCTAAATTAGCTGGCGGAATAGCGGTTATTAAAGTTGGAGCTGCTACTGAAGTTGAGCAAAAATCAAAACAGCACAAAACAGAGGATGCTTTATCAGCAACCAGAGCAGCGGTTGAAGAAGGAATTGTGCCGGGCGGAGGCGTAGCTTTATTAAGGACAATCTCAAGCTTAGATGAGAAGGAAGTTGAGGGAGAAGAAAAGATAGGAATTAATATTTTAAAAAGAGCGATTGAAGAACCGATAAGGCGGATTGTCCAAAATGCCGGCATAGATGGAGCGATTGTTGTTCAAAAAGTCAAAGAGGGTAAAGGGGGCTTTGGCTTTAATGCTGAAACTATGGAATATGAGGACTTAACAAATTCTGGAATTATCGACCCAACCAAAGTAGTTCGTTCTGCTCTCCAGAACGCTGCTTCAGCAGTAAGTATGTTTTTAACTATTGAATGCGTGGTTGCCGAGAGAAAAGAAGAGAAAGGAAAAGAAATGCCTCCAATGGCTGGCGCTGAATATTAAGCCGTGGTAAAATATAATAATATTATGGCGAATCAGGATTTAAAAAATCTGGCAGTTGAGTATTTAATTGAAACCACCAGAGAGGTAAAGAAAATAGCTAGCCGAGGAGAAGGCAGGCAGGTTTTAGGCGAGACAATAAATAGGCCGGAAGACCTGGAGATTGGCATTGATAGAATAGGAGAAGATATTTTAGAGAATCTTCTAAAAAAACATAAAATAAAGGCAACTGTTTTCTCTGAGCCGGAAAATAGAGACATTAAAAATGGAGGAGAAATTTATGGTTCGGTTGATCCTTTTGATGGTTCAATGCTTTATCTTCGTGGCTTTGAGCATAGCTGGTACACCGCTTTAAGTTTCTTTGATAAAAAAAGAGAGCCATTATGTTGTGGTATAGCAGATATTATTAATGAGAAATATTATTTTACCGAAGATGATGGAAATTATTTAGTCTCAATGAAAACAAAAGAAAAAAAGAAAATTTGTCCTGCTACCAGAAAAAAATTAACCGAACCAATTGTTTTATCAAGTTATATAATGAGCTCTCAATATTCTCCGAAGTTCCTTGATATTTTTGGGGACTTAATAATAAATATGCATCCCAAAGGACTTTTCTATCCTCACGGCGGTTCTTATATTTATGCTTTTCTTGCCTCTGGCTTGATTGATGCTTATGTGATGTTTAATGAGCCTCGCTCTGAGATTGATCCGGGTTTTCCAATAGCTAAAAAAGCCGGTTGCCAGATTATCAGCGTTGATTCTGATGGGAATCATCAGGATTATCAATTTATTCCCGGCAGACAGCATGATAAAGTTGATTTATTAATTGCCGTTTCCACTTCTGAACTTAGAGATCAATTGATAAGTCATTATGTCAAAAAATATGCAGAAAAATACTCTTTTAAATCTTAAACCAATTCAAAAATTTATCAAAGGAATAGGAAAGGATATTTTGAAATATTTTGGAAAAGAAAAAGGGTGTATTATTGGGTTAGAAGACGATGGAGTATTTTATGGAGAAGGGCTTTATTATTGGTTGTCTAAGAAAAAGAAAAATATAACTTTTACTGTTATGGATGATTATGGAAAAGGGTTGGAGGAGGGAAAGGTAAGGGGAAGAAAGGTCTTGCTGATTGATAATGATATTGTGACCGGTAAGGCCTATAGAATAGCAATGAAGTTTATGCGAGAGCAAAAAGAGAGGTTAAAGCTCAAAGATATAAAATTTGCTGTTTTATGCGATAGAATGAAGATGGCTGATTTTTCGGTTGAGGACTATCCTGCTCCTTCTTCTTGGAGCTTGAAGGCCCTGGATGAGATTGACCTTAAAATAGTTAAAACCTTGTGCCAGGACGGCAGAGAAAGGTTTGTTGAAGTTGCTAAGCAAACCGGTTTAACTGCGGTTGGAGTTAAAAACAGGGTTGAAAAGTTAATTGAACAAGGGGTGTTGAAGATTCATAGTTTACTAAATACTGAAAAATTTTACTCGGTCTCAGCTAGTATTGGCATAGAAGCTCCTCCGGAAGTTATTTCCAAATTAGTTAAGAAATTTGAAAATTGTCCTTTAACATATAATTTAGTTAAGGTGTCTTCTGGCGACCACAATTTAATTATAGGAATTTTGGCTCCGACGATTGAGAGAGTAAATGATTTTGTTGGAAAACAAATAAGGTCAGAGTCAAAGATAAGGAATATCCATGTTAATTTTGGAGAACTGCCAGCAGTTCCTAAAGGACATTTACCGCCTAATTTTTCAGATGAATATAAAAAATGCCTTTGCGAGAACAGATGTAATGAGTGTGAATATTTCTTATAGTCATTAGATAATAATAAAGACAATAGAGATAAGTTTTATGGGTCCTCTAAGGAAAAAAGAGGATTTTTACTTTTCCACAGTTTGACCCCTTGACAGGGGAGTTTGGTAGAGTAAACTAAAATATTAGTGATACTTTAGAAAACGAAAGAAAAAGTTTAAATTAGTTAATTTAGTTAATTAGTATTGGCTAAACTTATTCTTTTTGAAACTATGCCAGAGCTCAAAAAATTTTATTTAACTAAAGAAGGACTGGATAATTTTAAGAAAGAATACGAGGCCTTAAAAGAGCTTAGAATCGCTAAAGCCCGGGGCAATGTCCCGGAAATTTGGGAATCCGAGGATTTGAATCCCGAGTATTTGTCTTTTAGAGAAAATGTCAATTTATTGGATTCAAAATTGTTTGAACTGGAAAATATTCTAAAAAATTCAAAATTAATCAAAAAACCTCTTCCTAATAGACAAAATGTTGTTGACTTTGGGGCTACGGTTTTAGTAGAAGTAGATGGCCAGAAAGATGAATTTATGCTTGTTAGTTCAGTAGAATCTAACCCGGCCGTAGGAAAGATTAGCAATGAGTCGCCGGTAGGAAAGGCGCTTTTAGGGCATCTGGTTGGAGATGAGGTAGTTGTTTCTTCATCAATTAAAGTAACTTATAAAATAAAAAAGATTAAATATATATAACGAAAAGAGAACGAAAAGTAAAGCCCGGCTTCTTATGTTTAAGTGAAGCTGGGCTTTACTTTTCGTTCTCTAACGGGGTATAATTAAAATATGGAAGAAAAAAAAGAATTAGATGAGACAATTAATTTTCTGATTCAAGTCGGAAAACTAAAAGAAAAAAAGAGAAGAGGATGGCTTGCTCATGAAATAAAAAATCCAGAAACTACTGCTTCTCATATTTTCCGGGCAACATTACTTGCTTGGATTTTAGCTCGAAAGAGAAAAGGGCTGAACATAGAAAAAGTTTTAAAGATGGCCTTAATCCATGACCTTTGTGAGGTACATACAAAAGATGAAACCCCCTACGATCCTTTACTGCCTAATAATTTACAAAACAGAGAGAAGGTAGAGAAAATTTTAGACAAATGGCCAAATTTTACCTTAAAACAGAAGAGAGAAAAGATTCTTAAAAAATACAAAAGAGAATTTAGAAGTTTAAAAAAACTTGTTTCGGGCTTACCTCGGAATTTAAAAGAGGAGATAATTAATCTTTGGAGGGAATTTGAAAATGGGTTTAGCGAAGAAGGAAGGTTTGTTAAACAAATAGATAAAGCAGAAAATTATCTTCAAGGAATGGAATATTGGAAAAGATACGGAAAGATAAGACAAAAGCTTTGGGCGAGATGGGCAAAAGAAATTTTTGATGATCCTATTATAGTTAAGTTTTTTCGAGCATTAGACGATAAACTTATAAAATAATATGTTCAAGTCCATTAATAAAGTTATAAAAATTTTAGTAGTGAGCGATTTTTTTCTGAACTCTGCTTGGGGTTTGCTTGCTCCGATTTTCGCTTTATTTATTGTTCAGAATATTACTTTTGGAAACACGGCCCAAGCGGCTAAAGTAGCAGGGTTTTCTACTCTTTGTTATTGGGCCGTAAAGTCATTTTTACAGATTCCGATCGCTAAATATCTTGATAAGAACCATGGAGAGAAAGACGATTTCTTATTTATAGTTTTAGGAACATTTTTAACTGGTTTGATTCCAATCGGTTATTTTTTCTCTTCTCTGTCTTGGCATATTTATATCTTTCAAGTATTACATGCAGTTGGTATGGCAATGATGGTTCCTTCTTGGTACGCTATTTTTACCAGACACATTGACAAGGGCAAGGAAGCTTTTGAATGGGGGTTAGACAGCACTTTTTTGGGATTCGGAGTAGGAATCACTGGAGCAATTGGTGGAATTATGGCTGCTGTTTTTGGCTTTAAACTCATTTTTATTTTAGTAGCGGCTATGAATATAATTTCAGTTTTTTGCCTCCTTGTAATTAGAAAGCAGATAAGCCTTAAGGACCATATTAAAATTAAAATTCCTCCGTTCACGCCTTTTTAAATTATGAAAAATCAGGAATTAGCAAAGATATTTTATGATATTGCCAACTATCTTGAAATGGAAGGAGTTGCTTTTAAACCCTATGCCTTTCAGAAAGCAGCTCTTTTTTTGGAGGGGTTAGAGGATGTTGAAAAAATTTACAAAAAAGGAGGGTTAAGGGCTTTAGAAGATTTGCCGGCAATCGGTAAAAGCATTGCTTTAAAAATAGAGGAATACTTAAAAAATGGGAAAATAAAATATTACGAGCAAATTAAAAAACAGTTTCCCGTTGATTTTAGCGGGATAGCGGCAGTTGAGGGGTTAGGCCCCAAAAAAATCAAGATTCTTTACCAAAAATTAGGTATTAAAAATTTGAACGATTTAGAAAAAGCCGCCAAATCCCATAAAATTGCTCCGTTGTTTGGTTTCGGGGAAAAAACGGAAAAAAATATTTTAGAAGGAATCGCTTTTTTAAAAAGAAGCAAGGGAAGATTCCTTTTGGGGGAAATAATGCCGGCGGTACAGGAAATTTTAGCAAAACTGAAAGATTTAAGAGAGGTGGAGCAGGTGAGCGCGGCAGGTTCAGTAAGAAGAATGAAGGAAACCATTGGTGACGCTGATATTTTAGTTGTTTCCAAAAATCCAGCCAAAGTGATGGATTTTTTTGTTTCTTTGCCGGGCGTTGTAAAAATTTGGGGGAAGGGCTTGACGAAAGCTTCGGTGAAAAGAAAAGAAGGATTTGATATGGATTTAAGAGTGGTGCCGAGAAAATCTTATGGCTCTGCCCTTCAATATTTTACTGGCTCAAAAGAACACAATATCGTTACCAGAAAAATTGCCATTGAAAAGGGATTGAAGCTTAATGAATACGGCGTTTTTAATGGTTCAAGAATGATAGCCGGTAGAACAGAGGAAGATGTTTACAAAGCAATAGGACTTCCTTGGATTCCGCCCGAGTTAAGAGAAAATGAGGGTGAAATTGAAGCCGCCCTTCGACAGGCTCAGGGTGAAGTTCCGGGGTTGCCCGAAATCATAGATTACAAAGACATTAAAGGCGATTTGCATTGTCATTCTGATTGGGACGGTGGTGAAAACTCTATCAAAGAAATGGCGGAAGCCGCTAAAAATATGGGGTATGAATATATAGGCATTTCAGATCACACCAAATTTTTAAGAATAGAACACGGCTTGGATGAAAAAAGATTGCTTTTGCAAAAGAAAGAAATCGAAAAAATAAAATCAAAGAGCAAAAATCAAAAATCAAAATTTACGATACTGCACGGGTGCGAAACGAATATTTTAGCTGACGGCTCGGTTGATATTAAGGACGAGGTTTTGGAAAAATTAGATTATGTTATTGCTGGCATCCACTCCGGCTTTAAAATGGAAAGGGCGAAAATGACAGAAAGGATAATTAGGGCAATGGAAAATCCGAATATAGATATTATTGCCCATCCTACTGGCAGATTAATTAAAAAACGCGATGAATGTCTTATTGATTTTGGTAAAATTTTGAGAGCAGCCAGAGAAACTAACACAATTTTAGAAATAAATTCCTATCCAGAAAGATTAGATTTAAAAGATTCTTATATTAGAAGAGCGAAAGAAACGGGAGTAAAAATGGTAATTAACACTGACTCTCATCACAAAGACCAACTCCGCTTTATTGAATACGGAATCGCCCAAGCCCGTCGCGGTTGGGCTGAGAAAAAAGACATCATCAACACCCAACCATTAGACAGATTATTAAAATATTTTAAATAAATGCCCAAAGAAACATCTGCCGGAGCTATAATTTTTCGCAAGGAAGATAGCGTTATTTATTATCTTCTTTTGCATTACAAGTCAGGGCATTGGGATTTTCCTAAGGGTCATATTGAAGAAGGAGAAAAAGAAGAAGATACGGTAAAACGCGAAGTAGCAGAAGAAACCGGGATTAAAAACATTAAAATAATTGAGGGTTTTAAAGAGCGGATAAAATATTTTTTTCGAGAGAATTACAATTCAAAAGAAAATAAAGAGAAAGGCAGGAAAGAATGGATTTTTAAAACGGTTACTTTTTATTTGGCTCAAACTCAAACTAAAGAAGTGAAAATTTCTTTTGAACACAAGGGTTTTAAATGGTTGCGATATGAGGAAGCTTTAAAACAATTAACTTTCAAAAACGCAAAAGAAATTTTGAAAAAAGCTAATGACCGCCTTATTTCAAAAAAAGATTTATAAAATTGTTAAAAAAATTCCCAAAGGGAATTTTTTAGAAGACTTATTTTGGGAAACATTTTATCGACAACACTTAGGTGAGCAATATGGCGGATTATCCACCCACAAAGAAGGACAAAAAATTAAAATTCAGACTCACCGAGGATTGTTCAGACACACCTTCCAGAATAACTTAGCGGGCTTGGAAGGGACTGAAGGAATTGGGTATTGCGGTCATACAAGAGAACCCTTTCTGATTGGTTCAAGAATTGGCGAGATGAGCGTTTGTTTTTCCGGCAATATTATTAACCTTTCAGAATTAGTTGATGAGTTTGAAAATTTTGGGCATATTTTTGAGAGATGCGGAGACGATATTGAGATAATCGCCAAACTTATTGCCCAAGGGGTAAATATTATTGATGGGATAAAGAGAATGGCTGAGAGGATTAAAGGAGCTTTTGCACTTTTAGTTCTTACTAAAGAAGGAATTTACGCTGCTCGTTGTCCAACCGGACACTGGCCTTTAGTTATTGGCGAGAAAAAAGGGGCAATAGCAGTTTCTTCGGAACCCTGCGGGTTTAAGAATTTCGGGTTTAAACTTGTTCGAGACCTTAAGCCCGGAGAAATTGTTTTATTTAAAGGAGGAAAAATAGAAACCAAAGCGATAATTTCCGGAGAAAAGGTTCAATTTTGCAGTTTTGTTTGGGTTTATACTGCTTATCCAAACGGTGTATTTTGGGGAATTCCTGCTTCATTGGTTAGAAAAAGGTTAGGAGCTGCTTTGGCTCGACAGGATATTGAGAGGGGGTTTATCCCAGACATTGTTGCTCCGGTTCCTGATTCTGGTAGATTTCATGCCATTGGTTATCATCAGGAATTCTGTCGTCAGATAATGGAAGGGAAAATAAGAAAAGTACCCCTTTACGACGAAGTTTTGCTCAAATGGCCTTATGCTGGAAGAAGCTTTACTCCTCAAGAGGAGGAAAAAAGAAAGTTGGAAGCTCATATTAAGTTATTAGTAAACGGAGAAGATTACACCGGCAAAGTGCTTGTTATCAATGATGATTCAATTGTCAGGGGAACTCAGACTTCAGAGAATTTGGTGCCTAAGGCAGAATCGCTTGGCGTTAAAGAAATCCATTTTCGGATTTCTAATCCCGAACTTCATTCCTATTGCCCTTATGGCAAAACGACTAAAAGGGGAGAGCTTTTTGCCGCTGAAATACTTTCCAAAGAGGAAAGAATTAAATTTTTAAACTCTAAAGCTGAAAATAAAAATATAGTTAGAAGCTTGGAGTATAATACAGTTGATGATTTGGTTTTGGCAATCGGTCTGCCCAGAGAGAAACTCTGCGTTGACTGCGACTTAAAAACCCCGGATTGATCGGGGTTTTTTTCTATTCTTTTACTTTTTCTACAATCTTTTCAAAAATTTGAGGATGACTTTTGGCTAATTCGGCTAAGATTTTTCTGTCAAGTCCGATTTTTTTTTGTTTTAAAGCGTGAATAAAACGGCTGTAAGATAAACCTTGTTCTCGGCAGGCAGCATTGATTTGAATTTGCCAAAGTTTTCTGAACTCTCTTTTTTTGGTTCTTCTGTCTCGGTAAGCATATTTCCAGGCATGAAGCAAGGCCTCTTTGGCGAGGCGATATTTTGATTTTCTTCCCCAGCGAAAACCCTTTGTGTGTTTCAACAAATTTTTTCTCCGTCTGTGAGCTGTTTTTCCTCGTTTAACTCTAACCATATTAGTGAAGCAGTTGCTTTATTTTTTTAGCTTCTGGTTTTGAGACCTCTATCCATTTTCGCATTTTTCTTTTTTTCTTCCCTGATTTTTTTGCCTGATAATGGTCTTGTCCGGTTGCTCTTCTCAGAACTTTACCGGTTTTAGTAATTTTAAAACGTTTTTTAATTGATTTTCTTGTTTTCATAAAAATATAACGCCAATATCATGCGAATTTTATACCAATGACGCAAATTATTCGCGTTATTGGCATATCATTCGTAGATTGGCATTATTATCTTTTAGATATAATCATTATTAATCCTCTTGACTCTCTTTTTAAGTCCCTTTCAATTTTTATTGGGACTAATTTTTCTAATGTCTCCAGGAATTTTTTAAATTTTTCTTTAGCAAAACCTTCTAGTGCTTTTGACCTTTGTCTTCCTTTTAATGCCATTTCTATTCTAACCTTATTTCCTTTTTTTAAAAATTTTTCTGATTGGTTCACTCTTGTTTCTAAATCATGCTCTGAAATCCCAAAAGTTAATCTTATTCCCTTAAGCTCGCCAGTTTTGTGATGTTTGGCCGCTTTTTCTTTTTTTTGGAGATTATATAAATATTTTCCGTAATCCAATAATTTGCAAACCGGCGGCTCCACCTTTTCAGTAACCTGGATTAAGTCAAAACCTCGCTCCCTGGCTATTTGGATAGCTTTTTCTTTAAATAAAATTCCCAACTGTTTTCCAGTCTCATCAATTACTCTTACTTCCCTCGCTCTTATTTGATTGTTTATGAAAGTCCGTTTGTACAAAATTTTTGAAAAATAATTTTAATTGGTGGAGATGGGGGCGTTGAAGCCCCGTCTAGAAGTTTCGCCAAAATAATACTACAGGCTTATTTTGTTTTGTATTTCGAAAATTAGATAAAAAACAAACAAAATTTTAATTTTCTAATCCCAATTATTTTTAATAATTCTTTTTGGGCGAGAAGAATTATCTATCTCGATATTATGACACCGGAATTTAACTATCGAGAATCGTTATTTCCGATGCTGCTTTAAGCGTATGCTAAAACAGGTTGTTTGTTAAATAAGTTGGCACTTATTTTTCTTTTCCGATTATTTTCGAGAGTCGGAGATCTCGGCCTGCTTTATTTTGACGAAGACCTCTATCAAAACTTTTCATCCCCGTGATTTTAACTCTCTTTGGATTTCCCGTTCTGCCTCCCGTTTTTTAATTGACTCTCTTTTATCAATCTTCTTTTTACCGCGGCCTATCCCGAATTCAAGCTTTATTTTAGCATGTTTAGTATAAACCTTCAAGGGTATTAGAGTCAAACCTTTTTGTTTGGTTTTACCGATTAATTTTTTTATCTCGGCTTTATTTAGAAGAAGCTTGCGAGAACGTTCCGGTTCGTAATCCGGGGGCGCGTTTTTGGGCTGATAAGGAGGAATTTTAGCGCCAATAAGATATAATTCCTCGCCCTTAAATACAACATAAGAACCTGCCAAATTTATCCTACCCAATTTTATTGACTTTACCTCAGTTCCAAGTAAAACCAATCCTGCATCAAACTTTTCCAGGATTTGATAATCAAAATAGGCCTTTTTATTTTCAGTTAGAACCTTCATAATTCTTTTATTTTAGCAAAAAATAAGGTAAACTGGAAATAATGGTTAGAGAAGAGATCGGGAAATTAATAGAAAAAGCGATTAAAGAGCTTGGGTACAAGGTTTCCGAGATTTTGGTTGAACAGCCGAGGGGGAAAGAGTATGGGGATTGTGCGACGAATGTTGCAATGGTGACGGGAAAGGAGTCGATGAGAATAGCAGAAATGATAAAATCAAGAATAAAAAGCAGTATTATCGAAAAAATAGAGATTGTTAAACCGGGGTTTATTAACTTTTTTATTTCAAAAGAATATTTACAAAAACAGGTTGGGGAGATTTTAAAAGAAAAGGAAAAATTTGGGCAAAAAATTCACCCTGTTAAATTGTCCCGCTTTCAGCGGGACACCGCCAAAGGCGGATTTAACAGGGTAAATATAGAGTTTATTTCGGCCAATCCCACAGGTCCTTTAACTTTGGGGAACGGCCGGGGAGGATTTTGCGGAGATGTTTTGGCAAATGTTTTTAAAAAAGCAGGATATAAGATATGCCGTGAATACTATATTAATGATCGGGGTAAACAAATAGAAGCTCTGAAAAAAGGGTTTTACAAAGGAGAAAAGAGAACAGCCCTACAAATTCAAAAAGAAAATCAAAAATTTATCACTAAAAAGCTAAAAATTAAATTTGATGTTTGGTTTTCGGAAAAAAATCTGTATAAAAACAAAGAAGTTGATAAAATTTTAAATTGGCTGAAAAAAAAGAAATTAGCTTATGAAAAAGACGGCGCCTTGTGGTTTAAATCAACTGAATTTAGAGATGATAAAGATAGAGTGTTGGTGAAAGCAGATGGCGAGAAAACCTATTTTGCTTCGGATATTGCTTATTTGAAAAACAAATTTGAGCGCGGTTTTGATAAGCTGATTTTCTTTTGGGGAGCTGACCATTATGGTTATATCGCCAGATTAAAAGCAGCGGCAGAGGCATTAGGATATAAAAAAGAACAATTAACTGTTGTTTTAATGCAGTTAGTTAAGCTTTTTAAAGAGGGCCAGGAATTTAAAATGTCAAAAAGAACCGGTAATTATGTGGGGCTCGAAGAATTAATAGATGAAGTTGGTTTAGATGTTGCTAGATTTTTCTTTTTAACGAGAAGTCCCGATAGTCATTTGAATTTTGATATGGATTTGGCAAAAGAACAGTCAGAGAAAAATCCGGTTTATTATGTCCAATATGCTTATGCGAGGGTATCAAGCATTTTGCGCAAAGCGCAAAATAATTTTCAATTTTCAATTTTCAATTTTCAATTATTAAATCATCCGAGCGAGTTGAATTTGATTAAACAATTGATTAGGTTTCCGGAAATTATTGAAGATACTGCTAAAGATTTTCAAGTTCAGAGAATTCCTCAGTATGTAGTTCAGTTAGCTGACGCTTTTCACCAATTTTACGAAAACTGCCGGGTGATTTCCGAAGATAAAGAATTAAGTAAAGCCCGGTTTGCTTTAATATCAGCCACAAAAATTGTTCTCAAAAACACTTTAGATTTACTGGGGATTTCAGCCCCGGAGAAGATGCGTTAGTTCAACAAGTAAGTGCAACACTTTGATAAAATAATGTATTATCAAAGTGATATGAAATATACACATTTTACGGTTGAGGAAAGGGAGAGAATACAAGAGATGTTGTGGCAAAAAACCTCAATCAGAACCATTGCCGCGGCATTAGGTCGTTCACCTTCTTCTGTGTCCAGAGAAATTAAGAGGAATCTGGATTCTCTTGGGAGACGAAGATATATTCCCAGAGCAGCTCATGAAAGAGCCTTAAAAAAGAGAGGCTTAAGAGGCAGAACAGAAAGATTAAAGAATGACACTATCAGAGCTTATGTGATACGAGAATTAAAGAAGAGAACATCGCCAGAGCAGATAGCAGGCAGGATTAAAGAAGACTTGCCCGGTTATTCCATATCTCACGAAGCAATATACCGATTCATATATCATCAAATACACAGAAATGGCTGGGGATTGTTGAAGCCTGGTTATGAGGATTTAAGGCCCTACTTAAGAAGAAAGAAGAAACGTAGAACCCATAAAGGAATGAGACGCTGTCAGAGAACATCTTCAACTGTTAAAGGATTATCTATTGATTTACGCCCTATGATTGTTAGTGATAGAATTCGTATAGGCGACTGGGAGTCAGACACAGTTGAATCAAAAGATCATAAACCTGGAATTAACACGTTTGTTGAGAGAAAAACAGGATTAGTGCTTATCACCAAATTAAGAGATAAAAGCAGCGAAGCCACCGTTCTGGCAATAGAAAGCAGGGTTAAAAATCTACCCCAAAGACTGAAACAAACAGCTACCTTTGATAACGGCTTTGAAAATCAAAAATGGGAAGAGCTCGAAAAGAGAACAGGGTTTAAATGTTTCTTTGCTCATGCTTATCATTCCTGGGAAAGAGGGACCAACGAGAATACCAATGGCTTAATCAGAGATTTATTTCCAAAGAAAACAGATTTTACTATGATATCTGACGAGGAAATACAAGAAGTTGAGAACAACCTTAACCACCGGCCCAGAAAACGGCTCGGCTGGAAGACACCCTTAGAAATGTTTTCAAAAAAATTGAATCGTTTTAACATTAGCATTAATATGCCAAGTGTTGCGCTTGCAGGTTGAATTCAGGATGTAAGAGCTTGACAAGTAGCAAGATGATATGGTATAATTAGGACAGAGTAGTGTTCTTTTATAAAACAAATTGTCGCATTTAGCGACCCCTAAAACCTCGGGCAGAGGGAATTTTTTCGGCAAAAAGCCGGGAAAGGATGTGTATTATGAAGTACGGAGAATTAACATTGGGGCAGATTGAAGCAGTTGTTAACAAATTGGGCGGAATGAATGGCGTCAATAAGTTGCTATCAGGCGAACTGGTGGGCAAAGAGATGGAAAATCAACGACAAACATCCATGGTTATAGTTGACTATAGTCAAACCCTTGCCCAAATGATCAAAGCTGGCAACTACGGCTGGGTGAACAACGATATCACTCAGGAACATTTTCCAATTGCTGGGAGCGGTAAGCAAGAAGAGGAAATCGTTCTTTTCTGTTTCGGAAAGAACATTTCTTCTGGCGACGCCATTGCCGAAATGGAAAAGCAGGGCTTCCGTCCCGCTAGAATAGAGGAATTGTTGGCTCTCGGCGCGGCTTATCCTGGACTGCAAAAGCAATTTCCGATTGTTGCTCTTGGTTCTGTCTGGCAGGATCCGGTTAGCAGCCGCCTCGTGCCGTATCTGAACTGGTTTAGCGATGAGCGCCTCCTGCACCTCCTTTGGTTCGAGGGTGGTTGGGGTGGGGACTGGCGTTTCGCTGCCGTGCGCAAGTAAGTTTTTGGACTTTTGGGTTCTTAATCCTTCTTGGATTTTTGGATTCTTGGTCCGAACAACAAAAATCCTTTGCGAAAAACCTTTCGCAAAGGATTTTATTTTTGATCAGAATATGATAATATAATTTTGGATAGTAGATTGATATGCTCACGGTTACGGCTGTGAGCGATTGAGATCCGGGATTAGAACAACGCAGAATAATATGGGGTACGCTTCATATTAGGGTCGTTTCTAATTTCCAAAAAACAAAGATACTTGGTGCAAGATATTAAGGAATTAACCCCAATAGTAAAGCAAAGCTTACTACGGGGCGAGGATTCCGAATAAGATTCAACCCCGAGAGCAATCAAGGGGTGGTGGCATAGATGATATTTTGTACAATTGGTTCTGTCTGGCAGAATCCGGATAGCAACCGCCACGTGCCGTATCTGAACTGGAATAGCGATGAGCGCAACCTGAACCTCAATTGGTTCGAGAATGATTGGAATGAGAACTGGCGTTTCGCTGCCGTGCGCAAATCTCTTTGTTTCCCGCCTTAATCAGGCGGGTTTATAATTACAAGCGAGAAAGGAAAAGAAAAATTTACTTTTCTTTTCCGACCGAGCGAAGTAATTATGTATGATAAAATTCATTTTAGAGATTTTAACCAGCCGTCGAGCATCCTGCCGATTTCGTCCAGTTTTTCAGAAAGGCGAATGTATTTTTTATTATCCAGCGCTTTTATTTCCCAAGCAATTTGCAAAAAGAATTTTAATAAATCAAGCTTTACAGATGCCTGAATCAAATAAATCAATTTTTCTCCCTTGCCTGAATGAAACGCTTTGATTACAGATTCAGTGGTTTCTATAAAAAGCGAGTCAATTTTTGACCCTAAAGTATAACGAGATGTTTTTGGGAAATGAGGCAAAAACTTATGCCAAAGCTTGTAGGCGTTGACTAATTTTTGCACCAAACTTAAATTTGACTGGTTGGGGGGGGGTATTAAAGGAACAATTATGAAGATTCAATTGACCCATAAATTTGAGGATATAGTAAGCGTTAATAATTTGCTTTTGGCTTGGCAGGAATTTATTAAAGGAAAAAGAAACAAGAAAGATGTGCAGAAGTTTTCTTTCAATTTAATGGATAATATTCTGTCTTTGCAACAAGATTTAGTTAATCATACCTATAAACACGGTGGCTATCAAGCATTTAATATCTGTGACCCAAAACCGAGAAATATCCATAAGGCGAGCATTCGCGACAGGTTAGTCCATCATGCGGTATATCGCATATTGTATCCGTTTTTTGAGAGAATATTTATTTCCGACTCTTATTCGTGTCGGTTAGAAAAGGGAATGTATAAAGCAATAAAAAGGTTTATAGATTTCTATTATGTAGTCAGCAAAAATAATACAAAAACCTGTTGGGTTCTGAAATGCGATATTAGGAAATTTTTTGCGAGCATAAATCATAAAATATTAAAAAATATTTTAAGTAAATATATTCCGGATAAAAATATTCTATGGCTTTTAGGAGAGATTATTGATAGTTTTTATTCTATAAAACCCGGGGTTGGTCTGCCCCTTGGTAATTTAACATCACAGCTTTTGGTAAATATTTATATGAATGAATTTGACCAATTTGTAAAACATAAACTTAAAGAAAAATATTATATCAGATATTCAGATGATTTTGTTATTTTAAATCATAATAAAAAATGGATAGAAAGTTTGGTGCCTGAAATAAAATCTTTTTTAAACAATAATCTTAAACTGTTAATACATCCCGATAAAATATTTATAAAAACCTTATTTTCTGGGGTTGATTTTTTAGGTTGGGTTAATTTCCCAGACCATCGAGTACTCCGCAACGCTACAAAGAGAAGAATATTTAAAAGAATAAAAACAAACAAAACAAAAGAGACACTCAATTCATATTTTGGGCTACTAAGACATGGGAATACTCAAAAATTGAAAAGAAAGATTTCCTTACAATTTATAAGTGAATAAGTTGAAAAAATCAATTTTTTTAGTTAAAATAAGCTATAAAAATGAAATTGAAAAATAAATATATTCTCTTAAGACACGGAGAAACAATTTATCAGACAAAGAAGAAAGGACTTTTATATCCTTGGACATCAGTAAATTTGGTTGGTTTAACGAAAAAAGGAAAAGAGCAAGTAAAATCTGTAGTAGAAAAGTTTAAAGCTAAAAATGTTGATTTAATCTATTCTTCAGATTTTTTGAGAACTTGCCAAACAGCGGAAATTGTTGCTAAAATACTTGGGTTAAAAATTATTTTTGATAAACGGCTTCGGGATATAAATTTTGGGATTTTTTATGGAGGAAAAATAGATGAATACAGAAAGTTTTTCACTAATAAAAAACAAAAATTCTTTAAGCGGCCTCCTAAAGGCGAAAGTTGGCGAGATGTCAAAAAAAGGACAATAGATTTTATAAAAGATATTGAAAAAAAATATAAAAATAAAACAATTATAATTATCAGCCACGGTGACCCGATTTGGCTTTTGAATGGATTCTTAAAAGGATTAAACGAAAAAGAGCTTTTAGAAAAAAACCAGTTTGATGATACTTTTTCCTCTGTTAAAGGATTTTATCCCGGTCTAAGCGAATTTTTAGAGGTTAAATAAATCAGAAAAATATGAGTTTAGATTTTCCAAAAATAGAAGAGAAAATACTAAGGTTTTGGCAAGAGAAGAAAATTTTTGAGAAGTTGAGAAAAAAAAACCAGGGTAAGGAACATTGGTCGTTTTTAGATGGGCCAATAACTGCTAATAATCCTATGGGCGTTCACCACGCTTGGGGGAGAACTTATAAAGATATCTTCCAGAGGTATAAAGCAATGCAGGGGCGTGAGCTAAGATTTCAAAATGGCTTTGATTGCCAAGGGCTTCATGTTGAAGTTGAAGTTGAAAAGGAATTAGGTTTTAAAAATAAAAAAGATATTGAGAAATACGGAATTGACAAGTTTGTTGAAAAATGTAAAGAAAGGGTGAAAAAATATTCAAAAATCCAGACAGAACAATCAATTCGGCTTGGCCAATGGATGGATTGGGATAATTCTTACTACACAATGTCTGATGAGAATAATTATGCTATTTGGGGCTTTCTTAAAAAATGCCGGCAAAGAGGACTGCTTTATAAAGGAAGAGACGTTGTGCCTTGGTGTCCGCGCTGCGGCACAGCGATATCTCAGCATGAAATTTTAACAGAGGAATATAAAGAAATAACTCACAAAGCAATTTTTGTAAAATTACCAGTAATTAATAAAAAGAATACTTTTTTTCTTGTCTGGACGACCACGCCCTGGACTTTGCCAGCCAATGTGGCTTTAGCTGTTCATCCAGAATTAATTTATGCTGAGGTTCAGGATAAAAATAGAGATATTTTTATTATTTTGAAAGAAAAAGCTAATTTAATTGCGGAAGGAAAAATATTAAAAGAGTTTCCTGGTAAAGAATTAAAGGGCTTGGTTTATCAAGGGATGTTTGATGAACTTCAAAAAACAGAACATAGAGTTATTTTATGGAAAGACGTAACTTCTGAAGAGGGGACAGGTATTGTTCATATTGCCTCTGGTTGTGGACAAGAAGACTTTAAACTTAGTAAAGAATTTAATCTCTCTGTTATTGACCCAACAAACGAGGAAAGTAGGTATAAAAAAGGTTTTGGTTTTTTGACTGGAAAGTTGGTTAGCCAGGTAAATGATTTGATTTTTGATAATTTGGCGAAGAAAAATTTGGTTTTTAAAATTGAGGATTACAAACATCGTTATCCAACCTGCTGGCGCTGTAAAACAGAATTGATTTTTCGTTTGGTTGATGAATGGTACATTTCAATGGAAAAATTGAGAAAACCATTAATAGTAGTGGCAAAAAAAATAGAGTGGATTCCTTCTTTTGGCTTGGAAAGGGAGTTGGACTGGTTGAAGAATATGCAGGACTGGCTGATTTCCAAAAAACGTTATTGGGGATTGGCTCTGCCGATTTACGAATGCTCCTGCGGTAATTTTGAAGTAATCGGCTCAAAAGAAGAGTTGAAAGAGAAAACGGTTAAGGGTTGGGATAAGTTTAATGACAATTCTCCTCACAGGCCCTGGATTGATGAAATTAAAATTAAATGCTCAAAATGCGGAAAGTTGGTCTCTCGGATTCCTGATGTCGGGAATCCTTGGTTGGATGCCGGCATTGTTCCTTTTTCCACAATGACAAAGGAATGGTTTCCGGCTGATTTGGTTTGTGAGTCGTTCCCCGGCCAGTTTAAAAACTGGTTTTATAGTATTATTGTGATGAGCATGGTTTTGGAGAATGTGGCTCCCGTAAAAACAATTTTTGGTTATGCCTCTGTTCGCGACGAAAAAGGCGAGGAAATGCATAAATCAAAAGGAAATGCTATTTGGTTTGATGATGCGGTTGAGAAAATTGGGGCAGACCCGATGCGTTGGATGTATGCCAGGCAAAACCCCGAGTATAATTTGAATTTCGGATATAAGGCGGCTGATGAAATAAAGCGGAAATTGCTTACTTTGTGGAATAGTTTCGCTTTTTTTATTACTTATGTGGATAAAAAAGATTATCCCTCGCAAGTATTAAAGCCAAAACCTAAAGATATTTTAGACATCTGGATTGTTTCGCGGCTCAATAATTTAATTGAAAAAGTGACGAGGAATTTAGAACGATACAATGTTTCTGTTGCTACTTTGGCAATAGAAAAGTTTTTTATTAATGATTTATCACTTTGGTATGTTAGAAGGTCCAGGAGAAGATTCCACGCCGGGGCTAAAGATAGAGAAGAAGCAATCGCAACTCTTTATTATGTTCTTTTGAATTTATCAAAACTTATAGCTCCCTTCACTCCCTTTATTGCCGAAGAATTATATCAATGTTTAGGCGGAGAAAAAGAATCTGTTCATTTAGAAGAATATCCTGAACCAAACAAGAAGTTGATTAATAAAGAATTAGAAGAAAAAATGATAAAAATCAGAGGAATTACCACTGAGGTTTTGGCTCAAAGGGCAAAAGCCGGCATAAAAGTTCGCCAGCCGCTCGCCTCGCTCCAAATAAAAAATAAATTAGAAAAAGATTTATTAGAGCCGATAAAAGAAGAAGCTAATGTTAAAAAAATTGTTTTTGGAAAAGAACTTAAATTAAACACTAAAATTACCAAAGGACTTAAAGAAGAAGGGGTGGTTAGGGAGGTTATCCGGCACATTCAAGAGATGAGAAAAAAAGCCGGCCTAAAACCAAAAGATAAAATTTTAGTTCAGGGATACGGCATAAAGAGGTTAAACAAAATTTTAACCCAAAAGAAAGATTTTATCAAGAAAGAAACATTAGCAGAAGATTTTAAAATAGGAAAGGCAAAAACAAAGTTTGGGTTAGAAAAAGAGCTAAAGGTCGATGGAGAAAAATTAAAAATTGGTATTAATAAACTTTGAATTCAATGGGCATTTTTGATAAAAATAAACCTATTCCTGTCAACAAATTAAGAGAAACCATAAAGAAAGACAGCGGAATAATTCCCAAAACTGGCGGTCAAAAATATTCTCAAAGCGAACGGCAAAAAATAGGGCGAGAAGTTTTCGGGTCAACATCGAAATACGGTAGCCAGATTTCCAAAGACGACTACAAAAAAGCAATTCAAGGATTGCAGTCAACCAGAAAAAGGGCAAGTGATTTTAAAACAAGAATGGCGTTGGATAAAGAAATCAGATACCTGAAAGACAGGGGCGGAGTAAAACCATAATTCCTGATTCCTAATTATTGGTTTATGGCTGTTCATTATAGAACCCAAGGTTTTATTTTGAAAAAAGAAGATTTGCGGGAGGCAGACCAGGTTTTTGTTGTTTATACAAAGGACTTTGGAAAATTAAAAATTTTAGGAAAAGCAATACGTAAGATTAAATCAAAATTAAGAGCCGGGATAGACCTTTTTTATTTGTCGGAAATTGAGTTTATCCAAGGAAAAAACCATAAAACCTTAACCGAGGCAATAGTAATTGAAAAATTTAAAAATATAAGAAATTCTTTAAAAAAAATAGAAATTGCCAGTCAAATAGCCGAAGCGGCTGACAATTTAATCACCGGCCAAGAACAAGATGAAAAGGTTTGGAATTTATTGAGTGAGGTTTTTGAAAAATTAAATAATTGGAAATTGGAAATTATTTACTATTATTTCGTTTGGAATCTGCTTTCGATTTTAGGATATCAGATTGATTTATATCATTGTGTTAAATGCCAGGAGAAACTAATTCCGGGCCTGATGAATTTTTCTTCGGAAAGTAATGGAATAATTTGTTTGAGATGTTCGGATGACAGCACAAAAGACAAAATTTTGATTTCGCCGGAAACAATTAAGATTTTTCGCCTTTTCCCTGACAAAAATTGGAGGATTTTATCAAGATTGAAAATTGAACAAGAACAGGGGAAAGAACTGGAAGAAGTTTCCCAGTCCTATATAAATGGTATAATAAGTAAATGAAAAAATTTCTTATCATCATTATTATTTTAGGAATTGCTTTAAGTGTAGCTGGTTTTTGGTATTGGCAGAGGAATCCTTATTCAAAGGAGATTTTGAAATTGGAGATTTTAGGTCCGGAAGAAGCAGTAATTTCTGACGAAATTGAATATACGGTGAAATATAAAAATAATGGCAATGTCCGACTAGAAGAACCTCGTCTTATTTTTGAATTTCCAGAGTATACCTTATTGAAAGAAGGTTTTTCCAAGAGGCAAGAGATAGGACCAGAGGAATTAGGAGATATTTATCCTGGCGAAGAGAAAACCTTTAAATTCAAGGGTCGGCTTTTCGGCAAAGAAGGTGAGCTAAAAACAGTTAAGGCCTGGTTGAATTATCAGCCCAAAAACCTTCAAGCCCGCTACGAATCCTCTACAACTTTTACCACCAAAATCCAATCTATTCCTCTGACTTTTGATTTTGACTTGCCCTCTAAAATAAAAGCAGGCCGGGAGTTTGATTTTTCTTTGAATTATTATTCCAGCTTGGATGAGCCTCTTTTTGATTTAGGAATAAAAATTGAATATCCTTCTGGTTTTGAGTTTATAAAAAGCAAACCTTCGGCTTTGGGAAAGACAGAATGGGAGATTCCTATTTTAAATAAAGCAGAAGGCGGTAGGGTTGAAATTAAAGGAAAGTTATCTGGCGAAACTGGAGAAAATAAAATTTTCCGGGGCGAGCTGGGAATTTGGCTGGAAGATAATTTTGTTTTATTAAAACAGATAACCAAAGGGGCGGAGATTGCCAAGCCCCGGCTTTCTATTTTTCAGACAATAAACAGCCAGAATCAATATATAGCTTTTCCCGGCGATTTGCTTCATTATGAGATTTATTTCAGGAATATCGGAGAAGAAGAATTCAACAATTTGTTTTTAGTGGTAAAGTTAGATGGCAAGGCATTTGATTTTGAGACCATAAAAAGCGAGAAAGGCCAGTTTAAAAATGGTGATAATTCTATAGTTTGGGATTGGCGGGAGGTGCCAAAGTTGGGATTTTTGGGGCAGGGAGAAGAAGGTAAGGTTGAGTTTTGGCTCAATTTAAGAGATGACTGGCAGATAGCTGGCCCCCAAGAAAAAAACGCTATTTTAAAAAATACGGTTTTAATTTCTCAGGCAAAAGAGGAATTTGAAACAAAAGTAAATTCAAAATTAGAAATTTCTCAGGCAATAGACCCAACTACTTATATTATAACTTGGCGAGCAAAAAACTATTTTAACGATGTTAAGAATGTAAAAGTAAAGACGGTTTTGCCTCAAAATGTTCAATTAACCGGCAAGATTTCTCCGGAACAAGAAAAATCAAAATTTGCCTTTGACAGTCAAAGTAGAGAGATTATTTGGATGGTTGGAGATATGGAGGCGGGGACAGGGATTTTAAACGAAGCGCCAAATATTTCTTTCCAGGTTGTTTTAACAGGGGAAGTTGTTGATATAATTGGAGAAATAATAATTACAGGCGAGGACCAATGGACAGGAACATTCATTGAAAACAAAGCCATTCCAGTGGAAACAACCGCACCTGTTAAATAATATTTGTTTTTCCGCCTTGCTTTAAATCGCAGGGCTTTTTTATTTTTGGGAAATTAGGTAACCCCGTTAGAGATTTGTTTTTTCTGTTCTTAATTCTTGCTCTTTAATCTCTAACGGGGTAATATAGAATAATGACAGATTTAATGGAGAAAATTGTGTCTTTGGCAAAGAGAAGGGGTTTTGTTTTTCCTTCGTCAGAAATTTACGGCGGTTTTGGCTCTTGTTATGATTTTGGGCCATTAGGAGTTGAAATGAAAAATAATATTAAAAAAGCCTGGTGGGATGAAATGCTCAAAAAACACGAGGATATTGTTGGTTTGGACGCAGCGATTTTAATGAGCCCGAAGGTTTGGCAGGCATCTGGTCATTTGACAGCGGGTTTTGCCGATGAACTGGTGGAGTGTAAAAAATGCCATCACCGATTTCGTCTAGACGAAATTCAAAATTCTCAGTGTCTTGAGTGCGGAGGAGAGTTAATAAAGTCGCGAAAGTTTAATTTAATGATGAAAACATTTGTGGGCTCGGTTGAAAATGAGGCGACGCTAACTTATTTGCGTGCTGAAACTTGTCAGGGGATTTACGTTAATTTCAAAAATGTTTTGCAAACAATGCGTCTTAAAATTCCCTTTGGCATAGCCCAGATCGGAAAGGCATTTAGAAACGAGATTACTCCCAAAGATTTTATTTATAGAACAAGAGAATTTGAACAGATGGAGCTTCAGTGGTTTTGCGCGCCGAAAACAGCTGATAAATTTTTTGATTACTGGAAAAAAGAAAGAATAAACTGGTATTTGAACTTAGGGATTAAAAAAGCTGACCTAAGAGTAAAGGAGGTTCCCAAAAACGAACTCCCTCATTATGCCAAAAGAGCTTTAGATATTGAATACAAGTTTCCTTTTGGCTGGAAAGAGATTGAAGGGGTTCATAATAGAGGAGATTGGGATTTATCTAATCATTCAAGAAATAGCGGAGAAGATTTAAAATATGAGGGGTATTTCCCATATATTATTGAAACTTCAGTTGGTGTAGATAGGTCTTTATTTGCTTTTTTGTGCGATGCTTATATAGAAGTAAGCGGCGGTAGAACTAAAACTACCAAAGCAACAAAAGAAGTGGAAACCATGCTGAAGTTTCATAAATCTTTAGCCCCGATAAAAGTTGCTGTTTTGCCCTTAGTGAAAAATAAACCAGCAATAATAAAAAAAGCAGAAGAAGTTTACCAAATTTTAAAACCCCATTTTAACTGCCAATATGACGAGACAGATTCAATCGGCCGGAGATACAGAAGACAGGATGAAATTGGCACGGTTTTTTGCTTAACCATTGATTTTGAATCGTTAGAAAAAAATGATTTAACCATTCGCAACCGCGACACAATGAAACAAGAAAGGGTAAAAATCAAAAATATAAAAGAATGTTTAGAAAAACTACTTTAAAAAACGGCTTAAGGGTTATTACTATTCCTCAGAAAGAGGGCCAGGCAGTGACTGTTTTGGTATTAGTGGCTACTGGCTCTAAATACGAAAAAAAAGAGCTCAATGGAATTTCCCATTTTCTGGAGCATATGTTTTTTAAAGGGACAAAAAAACGTCCTAACACCACAGCTATTGCTGAAACCTTAGACAAAATAGGAGGTATTTACAACGCTTTTACGGGCGAGGAATACACCGGCTATTTTGCCAAAGTTGACGCCAATCATTTAGATTTGGCTTTGGATTGGGTTTCTGACATTTTTTTGAATTCAAGATTGAACTCCAGCGAAATCAAGAGAGAAAAAGGAGTGATTTTAGAGGAAATTAATATGTACTATGACAATCCAATATCTTATGTTCAGATTTTGTGGCGGGAGCTTTTGTACGGAGACCAGCCAGCTGGCTGGAATATTGCCGGGACCAGAGAAACCGTCTTGGGAATTTCTCAAGATAAGCTGAAAAATTATTTGAGAAATCAATATGTCGCCCCAAATGCTCTTGTTTGTTTGGCTGGAAAAATAGGGTTGTCGTCAGCTATAAAAAAAGTAAAAAAATCATTTTCAGAAATAAAAACTGGTAAGGCCCTTGGAAAGCCGAAGGTAATTGAAAAACAGATAAGGCCGGACTGTCTTTTAAAAGAGAGAAAAACCGATCAGACCCATCTTTGTTTGGGAGTAAGGTCATACAATCTTTTTCACCCCTTAAGATACGCCCAGGAAATTTTGGGAATAATTTTGGGAGGAATGATGAGTTCCAGATTGTTTATTAAAGTAAGGGAAAGATTAGGTTTGGCTTATTATATTTCCACAGAAGTTTCATCTGACCTTGATAGTGGTTTTCTAGTTACTTCAGCAGGCGTTGACAATAAAAACATTGAAAAGGCAATTTCAACCATTTTGCAAGAATACAAAGATATTTCTCAAAAAAAAGTGCCGGCGACTGAACTAAAAAAAGCCAAGGACTATATCAAAGGGAAAACGACTTTGCAGTTAGAGTCATCTGACGCTTTGGCTTCTTTTTACGGAATTCAGGAACTTTTAGAGAGGAGGATTTTAACGCCAGAGCAAATTTATGATAGAATTAACAAAGTAACAGCTGACGATGTTTTAAAAGTTTCCAGAGATATTTTTAAACCTCAAAAATTAAATTTAGCCCTGATTGGGCCATTTAAAGATAAGTCAAAATTTCTATGGACAATGAGAAAATTTTAGACATTTCCTGGCGGACTATTTTGAAAATTTCTGTTGCCGTGCTTATTTTCTATATTCTTTTTTCAATAAGAGAAATTCTGATTTGGTTTGTTTTTGCCCTAACAATTTCCATTTTATTTAATCCGGTTGTTAATTTTTTTCAAAGAAGAAGGCTCCCTCGGGTCGGAGCAGTAATTTTAATTTATGTTGGGATTTTTGGAATATTAAGTTTGTTGATTTATTTGGTGGTACCCTTGTTTATTGTTGAAATCAAGGCATTTTTAGGATTTTTCCCTCAATATTTTGAAAAAATCTCTCCATTATTGCGGGGATTCGGTTTTCAGGCGTTTGAGAATATTGAAAGTTTCCTTAGAATTTTGGGCGATACTCTGGAAAAAATGGCAGAGAATATTTTTAATGTTTTATTTACTATTTTCGGCGGAGTTTTCGTAACCATATTTGTTGTTATTACGGCTATTTTTCTTTCTTTAGAAGAAAAGGCGGTTGAAAAAACCTTAATTCTTCTTTTCCCTAAAAAATACGAAGCCCAGGTTTTGGATGTTTGGGCAAGATGCCAAAAGAAGGTAGCTGGCTGGTTTGGCGCTAGAATTTTAGCTTGTATATTTATTGGCGTGGCTTCTTATGTCGCTTTTCTTCTTTTTGGCATAGAGTATCCTTTTACTTTGGCTCTTTTCGCCGGCGTGTTTAATTTTATTCCTTATATTGGGCCTCTTTTAACAGGAGTTATTTTATTTTTTATAATTTTTCCAACAGAACCATTGAAAGGAATCTTGGTTTTAATTGCCTTCATTTTAATTCAGCAGATAGAGAATAGTATTTTATCTCCAATTTTAATGAAAAAATTCGTTGGTTTACCTCCAGCTTTGGTTTTGCTCTCTTTGGTAGTCGGCGGTCATCTTTGGGGGTTGTTAGGTGCTGTTTTAGCCGTTCCTTTATTTGGAATATTATTTGAATTCCTAAAAGAATTTTTGCAAAAAAGAAAAGAGAAGAAAATAGAAATCCTATAGATAAAAAATTAAATTTATGATAAAATTAAAAGGAGGTCGGACCTCCTTTTAAGATTATGGCTAAAAAAAAGTTCTATATTACAACCAGCATTGCTTATACTAATGCCCCTCCTCACATAGGGTTTGCTTTAGAATTAATTCAAGCGGATGTTTTAGCTCGCTATCACCGTCTTTTAGGAGAAGACGTATTTTTTTTGACAGGAACAGATGAACATGGCATCAAAACTTTAAGAGCAGCAAGAGAAGTAGGCAAGGAGCCGAAAGAATTTGCTGATGAAATATCAGAAAAATTCAGAGCATTAAATAAAATTTTAAATATTTTCAATAACGATTTTATTAGAACTACAGATAAAATAAGACATAAGCCAGCAGTAGAAAAAGTATGGAAAAAACTGGAGGAAAGCGGTGATATCTATAAAAAAAAATATAAAGGTTTTTACTGCGCTGGTTGTGAAGCATTTATTACAGAAAAAGATTTAGAAGATGGCAAATGTCCTATTCATCAGAAAGAAGTAGAATCAATTGAGGAAGAAAATTATTTTTTCCGGCTTTCAAAATATGCCGCAAAAATAGAGAAATTGGTTGAAAAAGATGAATTAAAAATTATTCCAAAGACAAGAAAGAATGAAACATTATCAATGATAAAGCAGGGGTTAGAAGACGTTAGTTTTTCAAGAACAAAAGATAAATACTGGGGATTTGCAGTGCCGGGCGATCCATCTCAAATTTTATATGTCTGGTGCGATGCTCTCCCAAATTATATTTCTGCTATCGGGTACTATAAAGAGGACGAACAATTCAAAAAATATTGGCCAGCAGATGTTCATTGTTTAGGAAAAGACATAATGAAGTTTCATACTATATTTTGGCCGGCAATGCTATTATCTTTGGGTTTGGAGTTACCTAAAAATATATTCGTCCACGGATTTATAACTTTCGGTGGCCAAAAAATGTCAAAATCATTGGGAAATGTGATTGATCCTTTTGAGTTGGTTGAAAAGTATGGCATAGACGCTGTCAGATATTATCTTTTGCGGGAGATTCCTCCAACTGATGACGGAGATTTTACTTATGAGAAGTTTGAAGAGAGATATAACGCGGATTTGGCCTCAGGAATTGGGAATTTAGTGGCGAGAGTACAAAAATTAGCTGAAATTTTCAATTTTCAATTTTCAATTTTCAATAAATTTTCAAACTCCAATTTTCAAAAAGTTATAAATAAAACCCAAAAAGATTACAGAAAAGCATTAGAGGAGTTTAAATTTAACGAAGCTTTGAGAGCGATTTGGGGTTTGATTGGCTTTTGTGATAAATATATTGAGCAAGAAAAACCCTGGGGGACTAAGGACCAAAAAGTTATTAATAATCTGTTGATTGTCTTAGCTACTATAGCTAATTTACTTCAGCCATTTTTACCAGAGACATCAGAAAAGATACTCAAACAATTAGAAGGCAAAATCAAAAAAGCAAAACCATTGTTTCCGAGAATTTAGCGAAAGAGATAAAAAATTTGACAAAGATTTGCCGGTTTGTTAAACTGTTCAATCAAAGATAGTAGTTTTTTAACAAGTAAAAAATCTAGGGAATAGCCATTTCAAAGCGTGGCCGAAGGCCACGCTTTTTTCTTGAATTTAATAAAAATTTTAGTTAAAATTTAAGTATGCTAATTGATACCCACGCTCATCTTAATTTCAAGGCATTTAAAAATGACTTAGAAGAAGTTGTTAAACGTTCGCTCGCTGAGAATGTTTGGCTCATAAATGTCGGGTCAAAATATGAGACAAGCAAGAAAGCAGTAGAAATTGCGGAAAAATATAAGAAAGGAGTTTTTGGGGCAATCGGGCTCCACCCAATTCATGCAAAAGATGAAGTTTTTGATAAAGAAAAATATAAAAAACTTGCCCTCCGTAGCTTTGGCGAAGGAGGGAAAGTGGTGGCAATTGGAGAGATTGGCTTGGATTATGATAGAGAGTATGGATTATTCAAAGAAAAACAAAAAGAGGTTTTCTTGGAACAACTTGGCTTATCCAAGGAATTGGAATTACCAGTGATTTTTCATTGCAGAAAAGCCCACGAGGATTTGCTGGAAATTTTAAAAAATAATCAGATTCACGGGGTAATCCATTGTTTCACCGGAAAATGGAAGCAGGCAAAAGAATATTTAGATATGGGATTTTATTTGGGATTCAATGGGATAATTTATAAATTGGATTTGAATGAAGTAATTAAAAAGACGCCTCTTGAGAGAATTCTTGTGGAAACTGACTGCCCTTATTTAACTCCGCCCTTGGCTCGCCGAAGTCCCGCTGAAAAGCGGGACGAAGGCGGGCGCAACGAACCGATTTTCGTAAAATATATTGCCGAAGAAATCGCTAAAATAAAAAATTTAGATTTCCAAAAAGTAGCTGAAATCACTGCCCAAAACGCAAAAGGCCTATTCAGATTATGAACAGGCCTTTATTTTTGAAAAATACTACCGATGGCACGTAATTTTTGGTATCGTTTTTCAAGGAGGGCTTCGGTTTTCAGACGTTTTAGCTCTCTTAATGTTTTGAGGATATAGTTTTTGACATTATAAATAGTGTCATGAACATTACGATGAGCTCCACCTAATGGCTCTGGGATAACTACATCAACCAAACCAAGTTTAAGCAAATCTTTACTGGTTAATTTCAAGGCCTTAGCGGCTTCTTCGGCTTTAGAGCCATTACGCCACAAAATTGCAGCACAGCCTTCAGGTGAAATTACTGAATAATAAGCAAATTCCAGCATTGCCAGCCGGTCGCCAACACCTATACCGAGCGCTCCACCCGAACCACCTTCACTAATAACGATGCAGATTATGGGTACTTTTAAGCGAGACATTTCTGCGAGGTTAACCGCGATTGCTTGAGTCTGAGCTCTTTCTTCAGCTTCAATACCCGGATGAGCTCCCGGTGTATCAATAAACGTAACAATAGGAATACCGAATTTTTCAGCGAACTTCATTTTTAAAAGCGCCTTGCGGTAACCTTCGGGATTGGGCATCCCAAAATTACAGGCCTCTTTTTCTTTCAATGTTTTACCTTTATTGTGACCCACAATCATCACTTTTTCTCTTTCTATTCGTCCGAGCCCCGTGATGATTGCTTTATCATCACCGAATTTTCGGTCACCATGTAGTCCCCGAAAATCTTGGACCATTAGGTTAAGATAATCAGTTAAGGTCGGTCTTTGAGCATGGCGAGCTACTTGAACAATTTGCCAGGCAGTTAGATTTGAGTAAATTTTGGTAAGCTCTTTGATTTTTTTCCGCCAAATCCTACAAACGTCAGTCGAGTAATCAATGTTTTTTTGTAAAGATAGTTTTTTTAATTCAGCTATTTGTCTATCCAATTCAATTATCTTTTCCTCAAAAGGAAGATATCTTTCAGAATTCATTTTTCACCTCTTTATTTTTGTGGTTTTAAAAGGGCAATTACTTAATTAATTTAACTTATAATAAAATTTTAATTTTGTAAAGAAGGCAAACCCCGTTAGAAAAGATAGGACTTTCTAACGGGGCAAAGCTATGTTATGATAAAAAAATATGGAAAATTACAATCCTAAAAAACTTGAGAGAAAATGGCAGGGGATTTGGGAGAAAGAAGATGTTTTCCAAGCAAAAAATAAATCAAAAAAGCTAAAATTTTATGTTTTGGTTGAGTTTCCTTATCCATCAGGCGAAGGTCTCCATGTTGGTCATTGCCGAAGCTATATTGGTTTAGATGTTGTGGCTAGAAAAAGAAGGATGGAAGGTTTTAATGTTTTGTTCCCAATGGGTTGGGATGCTTTTGGTTTGCCAACAGAAAATTACGCCATTAAAACTGGAATTCATCCCAAAATTGCTACCAGAAAAAACACGGCTTATTTTAAACGCCAACAGAAAGGTCTGGGTCTTTCTTTTGACTGGTTCAGAGAAATTAATACTACTGACCCTGCTTATTATAAATGGACTCAATGGATATTTTTGCAGCTTTTCAAAAACGGTTTGGCCTATAAAGCAAAAATACCGATTAACTGGTGTCCGGCCTGCAAGATTGGTTTGGCTAACGAAGAGGTTGTTGACGCTAAATGTGAAAGGTGTGGGGCAGGAGTGGTTAGAAAAGAAAAAGAGCAATGGTTGTTAAAAATTACTAACTATGCCGAAAGATTAATTCAGGATTTGGACCTGGTTGATTATTCTGAAAGAGTTAAGGTCTCTCAAAATGAGTGGATAGGGAAGAGCGAGGGAACGGAAATTGAATTTAGAATTATGAATCAAGAATTAAGAATTACGGTTTTTACGACGAGGCCGGATACTCTTTTTGGGTGTACTTATTTAGTTTTGGCGCCAGAACACCCAATTATTGAAAATCTCAAATCTCAAATCTCAAATTTCAAATTTGTTGAACAATATATTAAAGAATCAAAAAAGAAAATAGAGAAAGAGAGAATTTCTGAGGCCGAAGAAAAGACTGGCATAGAATTAAAAGGGATTAAAGCAATAAACCCGGTAAATGGCAGAGAAATTCCAATTTTTGTTGCTGACTATGTCTTAATGCAATATGGAACTGGCGCTATTATGGCTGTTCCGGCTCACGACCAGCGGGATTTTGATTTTGCTAAGAAATATAATTTAGCAATTATTGAAGTTATAAAGCCAAAAAATTTTGAGCACAATTTTTCAGAAGGAGCTTATGAGGGCGAAGGAATTTTGGTAAATTCTAGGAGGTTTGAGGGAATGAAGTCAGAGGATGCCAGAGAGAGAATAGGAGAGTGGCTTGCCCGTCAAAATGTTGCCGAAAAAGTGGTTCATTATAAGCTAAGAGATTGGATTTTTTCAAGACAAAGATATTGGGGGGAACCTATCCCGCTTGTTTTCTGCGAAAACTGCGCGGTCAAAATCAAAAATCAAAGAGCAAAAATCAAAAATAACGAGTTTAGTATTGGCGAATTACAAAATCCCGGCTGGATTGCTGTTCCCGAAAAAGATTTACCAGTAAAATTACCCCTGGTTGGAGATTACAAACCAACTGAGAAAGGTGAATCGCCCCTAGCAAAAATTAAAAACTGGGTAAACACAAAATGCCCAAAATGCAAAGGACCAGCTGAAAGAGAAACCGACGTGATGCCAAATTGGGCAGGTTCTAATTGGTACTACTTGGCATATACTATGCCAAGAATTCAAAAATCAAAGAGCAAAAATCAAAAATATATTTGGGATAAGAATAAAATAAAATACTGGCTCCCGGTTGATTGGTATAATGGCGGAATGGAACACACCAATTTGCATCTTTTGTATTCAAGATTTATCTATAAGTTTTTATGGGATGTTGGAGCAGTGCCAAAAGAAATAGGTCCGGAGCCGTATAAAAAAAGAACCAGCCATGGAATGATTCTCGGCGAGGGAGGAATTAAAATGTCAAAATCCAAAGGCAACGTGATTAATCCTGAAACGGTTGTCAAAGAATACGGAGCTGACACAATGAGAGTTTACGAGATGTTTATGGGTCCTTTTGAACAGATGATTCCCTGGGATACTAAAGGAGCGATAGGGGCAAAGAGGTTTTTAGAGAAGGTTTGGAGATTACAAAATAAAGTAAATCAAAAATCAAAAAGGAACAAGTTCCGCCTGCGGGCGAGCAAAAATCAAAATTTAGAAAGCTTAATTCATAAAACTATAAAGAAAGTTGGTGAGGATATTGAGAGTTTAAAACTCAACACAGCAGTTTCTTCGCTGATGATTTTAACTAACGAATTAGATAAACAAAAAGAAATTCCCTTAATTCTTTATTCTTACTTCTTAATTCTCTTGAGTCCTTTTGCTCCCCATTTGACAGAAGAACTTTGGTTTAGGGTTGGTTTTAAAGGTCTTTGTTGTCAGCAAAAATGGCCAAAATATGATTCAAAATTAATTAAAGAAGAAAAAATAACTTTAATTATCCAAATCAACGGCAAAGTCCGTGATAAAATAGGGGTTGAAGCCGATATTCCAGAAGACGAAGCTAAAAAAATTGCTCTATCACAAGAGAAAGTGCTAAAATGGACAAAGGACAAAAAAATCAAAAAAACAATTTTTATTCCTCGTAAATTAATTAACTTTGTTATATGAAAAAACAAATTCTACTTGGCAATGAGGCGATTGTTCAGGGAGCCCTGGAAGCAGGGGTGGATTTTGTTTCTACTTATCCTGGGACGCCGGCTTCGGAAATTGGCAATACTTTTGCTAAAATTGCCGAGAAACAGGGGATATATTTTGAGTTTTCAACTAACGAAAAAGTTGCTTTAGAAGCAGCGATCGGAGCAAGTTTTTCCGGCCTTAGATGTTTGGTTGCGATGAAAAATTTTGGCTTAAATGTTGCTTCAGACGCTCTTTTACCCCTTTGTTATACCGGTATAAAAGGGCCGATGGTTATAGTGGTGGCTGATGACCCTTCTTGCTGGAGCTCTGCCCAATCAGAAGAAAATAGTAGGGCTTATGCTTATTTGGCTCATATCCCAATGTTAGAACCAGCTGATGCTCAGGAAGCCAAAGATTTTACAAAATTGGCTTTTGAAATTTCGGAAAAATTTAAGTTGCCTGTAATTTTAAGGACAACAACGAGAGTGGCACATCAGAGGATGCCAGTCATAGTAAATTCAAAATTCAAAATTCAAAATTCAAAATTAAAAGGGAAATTTGTTAAAGACGTAAAGAGATTTGTGACTATGCCACCGCGAGTGCTGGAAATGAAAGAAGAACTTTTAGAGAAAATAGAAAAAATCAAAGAATTTGCGGAGCAGAATAAAATCAATAAAATTGAAAATTGCTTGCCCGCCGAAGCCCGAAGGGCGAAGGCGGGGAAATTAGGAATTATTGTATCAGGGGTTTCTTATTTGTATGTGAAAGAAGCGCTGGAAAAGTTAGAATTAGATTTGCCAATCTTAAAACTTGGTTTTTTTTATCCTTTACCGGAGAAAAAAATTAAAAACTTTATCAAAAAGCTTAAAAAGGTCTTAGTGATTGAGGAACTGGAACCCTATTTGGAAAAAGAGATAAAAATTTTAGCCAAAGAAATTAACCCAAAATTGGAGGTCTTAGGCAAAGATATTCTTCCTCAAATTGGAGAATTAAAAACAGAAATTATTATTTCGGCAATCGGCAAACTAATCAATAAAAAAATAAAAAATTGCTTGCCCGCCGAAGTCCTGCTGGCAAGCGGGACGAAGGCGGGAAAATTCAAAATTCCTGTTCGGTTTCCCCGTTTTTGTCCCGGTTGTCCTCATACCATGGTTCTTACAGCGATAAAAAAAGCGGCTCCTAAAGGAACAATTTTTGGCGGTGATATTGGCTGTTATATGATGGCAGGTTTACCGCCCCATGAGCTTCAAGATTATCTTTTGTGTATGGGCAGTTCAATTGGTATTGCTCATGGAATTGGGAAGAGTACAAATCAAAAAATTATAGCTTTTATCGGTGATTCAACTTTTTTTCACGTCGGTATTCCAGCTTTAGTCAACGTTGTTTTTAATAAATCAAATATTTTAATAATCGTGATGGATAATCTTATAACAGCTATGACCGGTCATCAGCCAAATCCTGGAGAGAAAATAAAAATTGAAGATGTGGCCAGGGCTTGCGGTGTTAAAAATATAAAAGTGGTTGACCCAATAAACATAAAAGAAATGGAAGAGACAATTAAAGAGTTTTTAGAAAAAGAGGGGGTTTCAGTGATTGTCAGCCGGAGAATTTGTGCTTTATTGGCGAAAAAACAAAATAAATAATATGGCAAAATCTTTCAATATTATAACATCCGGCACTGGCGGGCAAGGGTTAATCACTTTGCTTCAAATAATAGCTGAGGCAGCTTTGCTCGAAGGTTTTGATGTTAAGACATCAGAACTTCATGGTTTGTCCCAGCGCGGCGGGAGTGTGGAGACCCATATAAGGTTTGGCAATAAAGTCTATTCGCCTTTAGTATCTTTGGGTTCCGCTGATTTGATTTTGAGCCTGGAAATTTCCGAGGCATTAAAGATGCTTTTTTATGCCAGTCCTAAAACCGTTTTTGTCATCAATAAAAATTTAATTTCCTATCCCGGCGGGTTTGAGGAAAAAAAGCTCATACAAAAAATAAAGAATTTTGGAAAGGGGTCAAAATACATAATTCCTGCTTCGGAAATTTGCCAAAAAGAATTGGGTAAAGAAGTGGTAAGCGGAATTTACCTTTTAAGTTATGCCGTCCATAAAAATTTGATTCCCTTAAAACCAAAATCAATTTTGAAAGCTGTCTCAAAAGTTGTTCCGGAAAAATATCTTGATTTAAATAAAAAAGCCTTTGAACTGGCAAAAAAATGATTAGAAAAGTGGTTGTTGCGGCGGCTGGCCAGGGAACCCGGATGCTGCATCTGACTAAAAATAAATCAAAGCATCTTATTAAGGTTAATCAAAAACCTTTTTTAACATATCTTTTAGATAATCTTTTAAAGGCAGGATATAAAGAGTTAATTTTAGTTGTAGGATATGAGGAGCAAAAGATGAGAGATTTTTTAAAAAAATATAACTACAAAGCAACGGTTATTAATCAGTTTGAGATTTTAGGAGGAAAGGAAAAAATATATGGCACTGCTTGTCCTTTAAAATGTGTTAAAAATATTGTGGATAAAGAGCATTTTGTGTTTGTTTGTGGTGATAACCTTTATTCAGTGAAAGACCTCAAAGTTATGAATATTAGCGGGAAATATAATTATGTAGCCGGTTTTTGCCATAAAAATCCGGAAAAATACGGTGTGCTTATTACTAATAATGGATTTTTGAAAAAAATTATTGAAAAACCAAAAAAATATGTTGGAAATTTGATAAACACCGGCCTTTATAAATTTACCCCCGAAGTTTTTCAAAAACTTTCAAAAATCAAGAAATCTTCAAGGGGCGAGTATGAAATAACTGATGTAATTACTCTTTTGGCAAAAGAGAAGAAAGTAAAAGTTAAAAAAATTAAAGATTACTGGATAGATTTTGGCAACCCAGCAGATATTATAAAATTTTCCCGTTTTTTAAAAACTTCCAAGAATTTTAAATAATGAGAACGGACATTAAAGAAGTAATAAAAATAATTAAAAAAGGCGGCGTAGTGGTTTGCCCGACAGACACCGTCTACGGTTTGATAACCGACGCCACAAATAAAAAAGCCGTAGAGAAAATTTTCAAAATTAAAAAAAGAGACAAAAAGAAAGCGATTCCGATTTTTGTCAAAGACATAAAAACAGCAAAAAATCTGGCTTTTATAAATGAGAAGCAGGAAAAATTTTTGAGAGAAAATTGGCCCGGAAAAATAACAGTTATTTTAAAAAGAAAAGTAAAATGCGGTTTGCCAGAAATATTGTTTAGCAAAAAAAAGACAATCGGCTTGAGAATTCCGAACTATAAGCTGATTAAAAAATTACTTCAAAAAACAAACAAACCCTTAACTGGCACTTCAGCCAATATTTCAAGAAAACCGCCATCAACAAAAATTAAAGAAGTTTTAAAACAATTTTCCGCCCAAGGCGGACCCGTCTCGGACGGGAAAGACCAACCAGATTTAATTATTGACGTCGGCAATCTCAAAAAATCCAGACCATCAAGGGTAATTGATTTAACAAAAAATAAACAAAAAATTTTAAGAATATGAATTTTAAAAAAATTGATTCGCAAATTGCAAAACTTATTGAGAGAGAAAGAGAAAGGCAGGAGACGACTTTGGAGATGATTCCATCGGAAAATCATACTTCAGCGGCTGTGAGGGAAGCCTTGGGTTCGGTTTTAACTGATAAGTATGCTGAGGGATATCCAGGGAAAAGATATTATGCTGGCTTGGAATTTTACGATAAAATTGAGACACTTTGTCAGGAAAGAGCAAAAAAATTATTTGGTGTGCCTTATGTCAATGTTCAACCCTATTCTGGTTCTCCGGCAAATCAGGCAGTTTATTTTGCTCTTTTGGAGCCCGGAGATACAGTAATGGGAATGTCCCTTCCTCACGGAGGTCATTTAACTCACGGCTGGAAAGTAAGTTTTTCTGGAAAATATTATAATTCGATTCAGTATGGCGTTGATAAAGAGACAAATTTGCTTAATTATAATGAAATAGAAAAATTAGCTAAAGAGGTAAAACCAAAACTTATTTGGGTTGGAGCAACTGCTTATCCTCGTTTCTTTAATTGGGAAAAATTTGGCGAAATCGCAGATTTAATTGGCGCTTATCTGGCAGCAGATATCGCCCATATTGCTGGTTTAATTATTGCTGGCGTTCATCCAAGCCCAGTTCCTTATGTTCATATTATTACAACCACAACTCATAAGACCTTAAGAGGTCCCAGAGGCGGAATGATTATGGTAACAGAAAAGGGTTTAAGTAAAGACCCAGAACTCCCTAAAAAAATTGATAAAACTGTTTTTCCCGGTCTCCAAGGTGGTCCCCATGAAAACAATATTGCTGCCATTGCTGTTTGTTTAAAAGAAGCTTCAAGCCCAGCTTTTAAGAAATATGGAAAGCAAATAATAAAAAACAGCAAGGCCCTAGCTTCAGAGATTTTAAAATACGGCTTTAATTTAATTACTGGCGGTACAGACAATCATTTAATTTTAATTGATTTAAGAAATAAAGGAATTTCTGGCAAAGAAGCCCAAATTATTTTAGAAAAATCCGGCATTACTATAAACAAAAATACTATTCCTTTTGATCCTAATCCGCCTTTTAATCCTTCGGGAATCCGTTTGGGTACCCCAGCCATTACAACCAGAGGCATGAAAGAAAAAGAAATGAAAAAAATTGCTTTTTGGATTAATGAAGTTTTTTCAAATCCTAAATCATATCTAAAGGTTAGAAAAGAGGTCAAAAAACTTTGCAAAAAATTCCCGCTTCCATGAAGTTTCTTAACGGCAGAAAACTAGCTGATAAAATTTTGAAAAACCTCAAAAGAGAAATTGAGGAAAAGCAGCTAAAATTAAAATTAGCCGTGGTTTTGGTTGGAGAAAATCCAGCTTCAGAAGTTTTTATCCGCCAAAAACAAAATGCTTGCGAGAAAATAGGAATTGATTTTCAGTTATTTAAATTCCCCTCAAAAATTAGCAGATTAGAATTAAAAAAAGAAATTGAGAAAATTGTTAAAGACCCGATTAACTCAGGGGTTATAATCCAATTGCCTTTACCCAAGGGTTTTAACGCCCAAGAAATTTTAAATCTCGTTTCCCCAGAAAAAGATATAGATGTTTTATCTGAAAAAAATATCGGTAAGTTCTATACGGGAAATCTGGCGATTTCTCCGCCAACCACTAAGGGAATTCGTCGTCTTTTAAAAGAATATAAAATATCAGTTAAGGGTAAAAATGTAGTTTTGGTTGGAGCTGGAAGGTTAGTTGGTCGTCCGTTAGCTGTCTGGCTTTTAAATGAAAAAACAACCGTTTCAATTGTTGATGAATTTACCAAAGATATTTCTTATTTTACCAAGAGGGCTGATATTATAATTTCCGGAGTAGGGAAACCAAATCTTATTACTGGTAAGACGGTAAAAAGGGGAGTGGCGATAATTGATGTTGGTATCTTTTTTAAGAGAGGAAAGGCGGTAGGGGACGTTGAATTAAAAACCGTTTCTCAGAAAGCCGATTATATAACTCCAACTATTGGCGGCGTTGGCCCAATGACCGTTGCCTGTTTACTTCAAAATTTGGTAGAACTTAATGCCAAATAAAATGGATTTATATCTTTTTCAATTAATAAATCAATTTGCTGGGAAATGGTTTTGGTTAGATAGTTTGGGTGTTTTTTTCGCTAAATATTTTGAATATGTTTTAGTTTTTTGTTTAATTTTATTTTTGTTTTTAAATTTTAAAAAACGTTGGAGAATAATCGTTCAAGCCCTTCTTTCAGCCGTTCTGGCGAGATTGGTAATTGTTAATTTTATTCGTTGTCTCTGGCAAAGACCCAGGCCGTTTATTGAAAATAATATTAACCTGCTTTTGGATTATCCTAACAAAGCATCTTTCCCTTCAGGTCATGCTGCTTTTTATTTTGCCATCTCAACAATTGTTTTTCTTTATAATAAAAAAGCTGGCGTTTTGTTCTTCATCGCTAGCTTTTTAATTTCTTTAGCCAGAGTTTTCGTCGGCATCCACTGGCCCAGCGATATCCTAGTTGGCGCTTTCATCGGCATTCTTGTCGGTTGGCTTGGTTGGCTTGTTCGTTCCGGAAAACAACGAATTTATTACCAAAATAGCCATTAAAACGACAACCATTAACGCTGTTACAATAATTAAGAACTCCATTTTTATCCCCTTTCATTATTAGGTTAACAAAGTTCAATTTACAATATTTTGAGCATAGTATTTATATTTGTTTTTGTCAAGTGCCGAGGGAGGGAGTTGAACCCTCAAGCTCTTGCGAGCAATGGATTTTGAATCCATCGTGTTTTCCAGTTTCACCACCCCGGCATTTCTTAGTCTAAAACTTGCTTTAAATACTGATTAGATAAATCAGAAAAATATTCTTGGATTTCTTTTATTATTCTTTTTCTTTCTTTTTGGTTTTTTGCTAAAATTAGAGGTTTTAAATTGTCTAACTCTTTTGTTGATTTATGGGTCTCGCTGAGCACACTGCTTTCTTCAAAACTAACTCCGAATTTCTTTTCAACTAATTTCAATAATTTTTTAATTGTATATTTCTTTTTAGTTAAAAGAAAATATAAATCAAACAAATCTTTTGGATCGTTGCGGTCAAAAAAAGACATGAGTTTATTAGAGGCCATATCGTCTAAAGAATCAATCATTATTCCCTTCCATTTTTCTCTAGTTTTTAGTTTTGGATGGTCGTATTGAACAAATTCTAATCTCAATTTTCCTCTATTATGTAAGATAAATTCTTGCCGGTCGTAAATTTTCTTTTCATCTACTTGAGGCAATTTTAATTCTTTTTTAAGTTTTTGAATAAATCCAATAACTTGATTATAGCTAAAAGGTTTATCAGTAAAAAAATCAAGGTCGTTTGAACGGCGATGATGTAAATAGCGGGATGAGAGGAGGGTGCCTCCTGTCCAATAAAATTTGTTTTTTAAAGAAGATTTAGCAAACAAATAAAGAACTTTTTTTTGAAGGGGAGTTAATTCAAACATGTTTTTTAAAATAAATTTTAAGCATTTCCCTTTTGCCTGGGTCAAGCCGTTTTTTTAATTTAGGGAAATATTTTTTTATTATTCTTTTTTTAAGGCCTTTCCAATCGTCGTAGTTAATTTTTCTTTCTAAATACCAAAGCCACTGCCCTTCGGTTTTTGGCTTCCAATTTTTTGTTATATTGTAATCCCAGTTGAACATATTATGTTATTCTGCCGCATTTTTCTTAAATTGGCAATCTTTGTTAGAGCATTTTATTTGTTTTCTTTTCGTTTCAACCAGCAAAGAGCCGCACTCAGGGCATTTTTCTCCAGTTGGTTTGTCCCATAAAGCAAAATCGCATTTTGGGAATTGATTACAGGCATAAAAGATTTTTCCTCTTTTCGTCCGTTTTTCTACAATTTCTCCTTTTTTACATTTCGGGCATTTTATTCCTAAAGTATTTTTCTCTAAGGGCTCGGTATGTCTGCATTTTGGGAATTTTGAGCAGGCATAAAATCTCCCATACTTGCCCAAACGGACCAAAAGCGGCGCTCCGCATTTCGGACATTTTTTTTCAGTCGGTTTTTCAGTAATATCTTTCTTAGAAACTTCTTGATATTTTTTCTGAAGATTTTCTTCAAATGGCTCATAAAAATCTTTACAAACCTCAACCCATTTTTCCTTTCCCTGGGCAATTTCATCTAAATCCTCTTCCATTTTGGCAGTAAATTTAATATCTACAATTTTCGGAAAATGTTTAACCAAAAGATCGTTAACTACTATTCCAATTTCAGTTGGCTCAAATTTTCTTTGTTGGTCTTTGATAATGTAATTTCTTTCTTGGATTGTTGATAAGATTGGAGCATAAGTTGAAGGCCGGCCGATTCCGTTTTCTTCTAAGGCCTTAATTAAAGTGGCTTCATTATATCTTGGAGGGGGTTGAGTGAAGCGTTGAGAGGAAATAAGTTTTAGAAGTTTTAAAATTTCATCTTTTTCTAAATCCGGAAGCTCAGTTTCTTCAAGTTTCATGGGATAGACCTTTAAAAACCCGTCAAATTTCAAAATTTGACCTGTTGCGCGAAAAGTATAATTTTTCGCTCCAATATCAACAGTGCTAGAATTCAAGGCAGCTTGGCTCATTTGGCAAGCGATAAATCTACGCCAGATTAAGTCGTAAAGTTTAAATTGATTTTTATCAAGTTTTGTTTCAAGGATTTCTGGTGTTTTATTTGGGTAACTTGACCTAATTGCTTCATGAGCTTCTTGAACTCTGCCTTTAGCTTTATATTTTCTGAAAAAACCAGCCCAATATTTTTGACCGTAGTTTTCAATAATAAACTTTTTAGCTGCAAATAAAGATAAGTTAGAAAGATTTAGAGAATCCGTTCTGTGGTAGGTGATATGGCCTTTTTCATAAAGTTGTTGGGCTAAACCCATTGTCAATTTTGCCGGGAATCTAAATCTTTTCCAGGCCTCCTGTTGCAAGGTGCTGGTAGTAAAAGGCGGCAGGGGATTCTTTTTTATTTCTTTTTGTTCAATTTTCTCAACCTTATATTCTACCCCTTTTAAATCTTGAATAATTTCATCTGCTTCTTTTTTTGTTTTGATTCCAAGTTTTGGAATTATCTTTCCATCTTTTTTAATCAATACTGCTTCAAATTCATTATTTTTGTCTCCCTTCGGGACATCTCCCGTAGGGAGAATTTTGAGGAGCGTAGCGACGATTGTCCAGTATTCTTGGGGTTTAAAACCTTCAATCTCTCGCTCCCGTTCCACCACTAACCTAACAGTTACTGATTGCACCCTGCCAGCCGATAGGCCTCGGGCAACTTTTTTCCATAAAAAAGGAGATAATTTATAACCAACAATTCTGTCTAAAATTCTTCTTGCCTGTTGGCTATCAACTAAATTCATATCGATTTCTCTTGGATTCTCAAGAGCTTCTTTTATTGCTGATTTAGTTATTTCATGAAAAACAATCCTTTGAGGGTTTTTTAAATCAAGAATTTGAGTAAGGTGCCAAGCAATACTTTCTCCCTCTCTATCCTCATCGGTAGCTAAAATAGTTTTTTTACCTTTTTGAACCTCTTTTTTTAGAATTAAAATAACTTTCTTTGCTCTTGGCGGGACAACATATTTTGGTTTAAAATCATTTTTTACATCCACGGCAAAATCATCTTCCGGCAAATCTCTAATATGTCCGTAAGAAGATAGAATTTTGTAGTTTTTACCTAAAAAACCCTGCAATGTCCTAGATTTTGTCGGGCTTTCAACAATAATTAAATCCATAAAACTTTACCCTGAGTCTGCCGAAGGGTTGCAATTTATATTATTTTTTTGTATTATACATAATTACAGCACATTAACAAAATAACATACTATAACCAATTTTTGAAAGGGGAAAGAAATGGACGAGAAAAATAACAGAACAGAAAAACAGACGGGGAGAGCAAGAAAGATTTTTCGCGGAGTAGTAAATTTTTTAAAAAGAGAAGAAAAAATCATAATTAATAAAGAACAAATTGGGTTAATTCTTCCTCATCGTGGCAGGATGCTTCTTTTGGACCGAGTTGTAATAACCGCCCAAAAAATAATGGGTGAGTTTATTGTAACCAATGAAGTTTGTGACGGCCATGCTGTTTTAGAGGGAAAATTAGTCTTAAAAGGTTCTGACCTTTTTGATATGGCGGCCCAACTTTTAGGGGTTTGGGCGGCTCAGCATTCCGACGCCGAGTTTAAAGGCAAAAAGACCGTAATTAGAGAATATGGAGGGGCAAAATTTCGAAATCCGATTTTTCCAAAGGAATTTTTAGTTATGGAGATTGACCCGGAGAATGCTTCAGCTCAGGTTATGGTTGGCCGTGATATAATTATTACCAAAGGAGAAAAATTTTCGGCGCGAGTAGGGAAGGAAAAGAAAGCTGAAATTTCTTCTGTGGAATTAATTATTTATTAGCTAAAAGCTTAGCTGAATAATCGGCTAAGCTTTTTTATTGTTTCTTTAATGACTTGTTTTATTATTTTTTCTTCTTTTTTGTCAAATTTCTGGAGAACAAACTGTTCAGTACTACGGACTAGTCCGTGGTACTGCTGTGGGTTGATGCCGATTCGAAAGCGGATAAAATCTTTTGTTCCAAGTTCTCTAATTACTGATTCCACACCTTTGTGGCCAGCTGCGCCTCGGTTTTTAACAATTTTGATTTTCCCCAAAGGCAAATCAATATCGTCATGAACTACAATTGAATTTTGAATTTTGAATTTTGAATTTTGAATTATTTTTTTTATTGCAACTCCTGAGTTATTCATAAATGTCTGGGGTTTGACCAAAAGTATATTGTCTTTTTCTGAAATCAGAGCATTGGATTTTTTAGAAAATTTAAATTCGGGAAAATTATTTTTTTCCGCGAATTCGTCAATAACTTGAAAACCAACATTATGCCGCGTATCTTTATATTTTTTCCCGGGGTTTCCCAGACCAACAATAATCGTCATATGTTTAATTATACCATTAAATTACAGAGTTGTGGAAAAAACTCTTGACAGGGCTTTGTGAAAGATTATAATAACTTTAATTATTGTTCTTTTGGAGCTCATTTTAAAAATCCATTTTTAGGAGAGATAAAAATGGAAGAAAAGACAAGAGGTCCTCCCTAAAACTTAGAGAGAAGAGAAGAGAAGAAAGGATTGTTAGAATTGGTTTATCGTGTCGCCAAAAAGAAAAGGAGGTAAAATGGCGTGGCCAAGACATGTCGCCGTTAGTTAAGCTTGACAAACTGTTTACCGTTGGAGGATAGAAGTCCTCAGACCCTTAAGGTCGTAAAATAAAGCGCCGAGATCTCAATACTTGCACTTGAGACTCGGCTTTTTTTATGGGCCTTGTCTAGACAAAAAAATTCTGCTATAATATAAAATAAATATATGATAAAAAAGGTTTTTTCTTTCATTTGGGAAATTGCGAAAATAGTTATTATAGCCATTGTAATAGTGGTGCCTATTAGATATTTTTTGTTCCAGCCATTTTTTGTCAGAGGTCAGTCAATGGACCCGAATTTTGAAAATGGGGATTATTTGCTCGTTGATGAAATTACTTATAGGTTCAAGGAACCCCAGAGAGGGGAGGTGATAGTTTTTAAATCGCCCTTAGATTCTTCTCAGAGGTTTATTAAAAGAATCATTGGTTTGCCGGGAGAAATTGTAGAGATTAAAGATGGCAGAGTGATAGTTTATAATGATAAAGGGCAACAAGTTTTGAACGAATTAGATTATCTTCCCAATTTTTCAACCGGAGGGGACTTAAAAATTTCTTTGGGCGAAAATGAATATTTTGTTTTGGGCGATAACCGTCCTTTTTCTTATGATTCAAGAAGATTTGGGCCCGTATTGAAAGAGAGCATTATTGGCAGGGTGATTTTTAGGGCTTGGCCCTTTGCCACATTAATGATATTTGAGAAACCGAGTTATTAATTTTATGGCAAAAAAATCAAAGTTTCAATGTCCCATTGGCATGCATGATATTTTACCCGAAGAACAGGCATATTACCAAAAAATCTATGATGTGGTTTCCAATATCGCAGATTTTTATGGATTTGGAAAGATTGACACACCAATTGTAGAACAGGAGGAACTTTTTTCAAAAGGAATTGGCTTAGCAACAGATATTGTCAATAAAGAGATGTATATTTTGAAAACCAAAGGTGGGGATTCTTTGGCTTTAAGGCCGGAGTGGACTGCTCCTCTTGTCCGAGCTTATATTGAAAATGGCATGCAGAGTTTACCCCAGCCAGTTAAACTTTGGTATTTCGGGCCCTGTTATAGGTATGAACGACCTCAGGCCGGCAGATATCGTCAGTTTTGGCAATTTGGTTTTGAGACATTTGGAGAATCAAGTCCGGTGATAGACGCTCAGATAGTTCAAATTTTTTATAATGTTCTACAAGAGCTAAAGTTAAAAAATCTAATTACTGAGGTAAATAGTATTGGGGATAGCAATTGCCGGCCTTATTATAAGAAACTTTTGACAAGTTATTTTAGAAATAGAGTAGCTTCTTTGTGCGTTGACTGCAAGAGACGTCTGAAAGAAAATGTTTTGAGGATTCTTGACTGCCAAGAGGGAAAATGCCAATCAATTAAATCCGATGCTCCTCAAACCCTTGATCATCTTTGCGAAGAATGCCACAAGCACTTTAAAGATGTTCTAGAGTTTTTAGATGAGATTGGAATTCCTTACGAGCTGAATCCATACTTAGTTAGGGGGCTTGATTATTATACAAAGACCGTTTTTGAGATTTTTTCCAACAAAAAAGAGGATAAAAGCTTAGAAGAGGATTCAAAACGAGTTGCTTTAGTTGGCGGGGGAAGGTACGATAAATTAGTTAAGGTCTTAGGTGGAAGGGAAACACCTGCCTGCGGAGCGGCAGCTGGGATAGAAAGAATAAAGGACTTAATGAAGTCCCAAGAGATAAAACTTCCGAAAGAAGTCCTTGCTCAAGTATTTTTAGCTCAACTCGGTGGTCTGGCGAAAAGAAGAAGCTTGAAGATTTTAGAAATCTTCAGAAAAGCAAAAATAAAAGTAGCAGAGTCCTTTGGTAGGGATTCTTTGAAGGCACAATTAAACAGGGCAGATAGGTTCGGAATAAAATACACTCTTATTTTTGGTCAAAAAGAGGCCTTGGAAGGAGTTATTATAATTAGAGATATGCAAAACGGGAATCAAGAGACAGTAAAATTAGATAAAGTGGTGGAAGAGATAAAACAACGACTTAAGAAATAACTATGTCTTGTATTTTTTGCAAAATTATAAACAAACAAGAGTTATCTGGAATTCTTTACGAGAATAATAAATTTATTGTTATAAAAGATATTAATCCCAAGGCCCCGGTGCATTTGTTAATTATTCCAAAAAAACATATCCCGTCTGTAAAAGAAATTGGGCAAGAAGATAAAGAGTTGTTGGGGGAATTAATTTTAGTTGCCAAAGAGTTCGCGGAGCAAAAGGGTTTAAAGGGTTATAAATTAATAATTAATGTTGGCAGGGAAGACGGTCAGATTATTGACCACCTCCATTTACACCTGTTAGCTCAATAAGTATGCCTTTAGAAGTTCAAAAACAAGGGAAAGAATCTCCTCAAAGTTTAGTTCGCCGCTTTTCCAAAAAAGTAAAACAAAGCGGGATTTTACTTCAGGCCAAAAAAAATCGTTTTCAAGAGAAGCCAAAAAGCAAACAACTGAAAAAACGCTCTGCCTTAAGAAGAGAGCAATTGAAAAAAGAATACGAGATATTAGAAAAGATGGGGAAAATAAAATAATGTTGAAACAAACAATTCAAAAAGATCTCTTTCAAGCCGTAAAAGAGGGCGATGAAATAACTCGTTCCACTTTAAGATTGCTTTTGGCTGGGATTTTGAATAAAGAAAAAGAGAAAAAATATAAAACCTCAAAAGAAGAATTAACTGACGAAGAAATTATTGAGGTTATTTTCTCCGAAGCTAAAAAAAGAAAAGAAGCTATCATAGAATATAAAAGAGGAGGGAGGGAAGATTTATCTGATAAAGAGAAGGCAGAGCTGGAAGTTTTACAAAAATACTTGCCAGAGCAACTTTCAGAAGAGGAGCTCAAAAAAATAACCAAAGAAGCCATTGAAAAAGTTAGGGCTAAAGAAGTAAAAGACATTGGCAGAGTTATGGCCGAAATAATGCCAGAAGTCAAAGGAAAAGCAGATGGAAGCGCGGTAAGTAAAATTGTAAAAGAATTATTGGTTTCTAAAAATGAATAGCAAGATTGAAAAAAAATATATTGAGATAATGCGGAAAAAGAGCGGTGATGAACGACTCAAAATTGCTTTGGAATTGAGGAAGTTAGTTTTAAAGATGGCTGAAGAAAATATAAAAGACCAAAACCCAAATATCTCCTCCGAATATTTAAAAGCAAAACTTCAAGAAAGAATATATGGATTTAGTTTCCCTTTTAAAAATAGTGATAAATAGATTAGAGAAGGTAGGTTAGAAGATGCCGAATCAATTTTAAAGACCTCCAAAGTTGATTTAAAATATATCAGAAACTGGGCAGAGAAGCAATCAACAATTAAAATTTTGGAAGAAATTTTATGATTGAGATTAATAATTTAACTACCAGCAAAGTTGACGAAAAGTTTTTGAAGAGGGTTGCCAGAAAGGTTTTAAAAGGGGAAAATAAAGAAGGGATTGATTTATCTATTGCTTTGGTTGGCCAGACCAGGATAAGAAAACTAAATAAAAAATACCGAGGTAAGAATCGAGCAACTGATGTCTTATCTTTTGGCAACGACTTAAACGAAATTGTTATTTGTCTAAGAGAGGTGAAGAAACAGGAATTAGCCCGGGTTTTAATACATGGAATTTTACATCTTTTAAAATACAAACATAGTAAAAAAATGCAAAAAAAAGAAGAAATTTATGGCAAGGCCATATATTATTAATGCTTTAGATATTGGTTCGGGCTTTCTAAAACTGGTTACTATTTCAAAAAGGCCTAAGGAGGAGGATTTTGAAATTTTGGGTTTTGCCAAAGAACCATCAATAGGAATTAGAAAAGGAGTTATAATTGATATTCAGAAAGTAGCTGAAAAAATCGCTTTTTTAGTAAGAAAAGTTGAACAAGATTGTGGCCAAAAAATAAATAATATTTATGCTAATATAACAGGAGGGCATATTTTTTGTACTTGTTCTCGCGGTTTGGTTTCTGTTTCTCGAGCAGACCAAAAAATTTCAGAAGAAGATGTTGAGAGAGTTTTGAGAGCGGCTCGGGCAATTTCTCTTTCTTCAAACAAGGAAATCATAGAGGTTTTCCCAAAAGAATTTATTGTTGATGGGGAAGCAGGAGTGAGAGAACCGGTAGGGATGGAAGGAGTGAGATTAGAAGTAGAGGCTTTGATTCTTTGCGGTTTTTCTCCCTATTTAAAAAATTCTAGCCAGGCTATTTTAAAGGCTGGTCTTCAGATTAACGATTTAATTCTTAACTCTTTGGCTAGCGCTAGAGCGGTTTTGACGTCTAGAGAAAAAGAGTTGGGAGTCTGCGTTTTAGATATCGGAGCTGGCGTCACTGATATGGCGGTCTTTGAAGAAGGAAATCTGCTTCATACCGCTATTTTTCCTATCGGTTCCGGTCATATTACCAGTGATATCGCTATTTGTTTAAAGACAGACATTGATGCGGCGGAAAAGATAAAATTAGAATTTGGAACTTGTGAGACAGCTTATTCTAAAAAAGATGGTAAGAAGATAAAAATTATCCGCCCCGGAGAAAGATCAGAAGAAGAACAATTACTTTTTTCAAGAGAAGAATTAGCAAATATTATTGGGGCAAGGGTTTCAGAGATTTTTGAGTTGGTGAACAAAGAGCTAAAGAAAATATCTAGACAGGAAATGCTGCCAGCAGGTGTTGTTTTAACAGGAGGTGGGGCGAGGTTGCCCAAAATTAAAAATTTGGCAAGAAAGGAATTAAAACTTCCTTGCCGGGTCGGAGCTTCTAAGATTTCAGCCAATTTTCAGGAAGACCCGAGTTTATCTACTCTTTACGGATTAATTTTGGAAGGATTTGACGTAGAAGAAGGACGAGGAAATTTCTCTAATTTTGGGAAAGGAATAAAGGAACAATTAAAAAGGTTTTTTAGGACATTGATTCCATAACCAATTCCCTAATTATGGCTTCAAACGCTAAAATTAAAGTAGTAGGCATTGGCGGTTCTGGTGGGAACACTATTTCCCGGATGATGAAGTGTAAGATTAAAGGAGTGGAGTTGCTCGCTATTAACGCCGATGCTCAGGATCTTCAAAAAGCCCGCGCTCATAAGAAAATTAGAATTGGCAGGAATTTAACCAAAGGGCTTGGTACCGGGATGAACCCTGAAAAAGGAAGGGCAGCAGCAGAGGAACAGAGAGAAGAAATTGAAAAGGTCTTAAGGGGTTCAGATATGATTTTTATAACTTGCGGCTTGGGCGGTGGCTGCGGAAGTGGCGGTTCTTTAGTTGTGGCTGAGATTGCTAAGAAATTAGGAGCTTTAACTTTGGCAGTAGTTACCACGCCTTTTTCTTTTGAAGGAAGCCAGCGAATGGAAATTGCCAGAAACAGCCAGAGATTATTAAAAGAAAAAGTAGATACCTTGATTTCAATTTCCAATGATAGGTTGTTTTCCTTTTTGGAGCCAAAGACCACTGTTTTGAACGCATTTTGGCTCTGTGATGAGATTTTAAGACAGGCAGTCCAAGGGATTTCAGACCTGATTGTTTTACCGGGAATAATTAATATTGACTTTGCAGATGTTAAAGCAATTATGAAGGATTCGGGCACTGCTCTTTTTGGGATAGGCAGGGCCAAAGGACCAGAACGGGCGAAAGAAGCAGCTCAGAGGGCTCTTAACTCGCCCCTCTTAGATGTTTCTTGTAAAGGAGCAAAAGGAGTGCTGTTTAATGTTTCAGGAGGCAGAGATATTAGTTTAACCGAAGTTGATGAAACAGCAAAAATTATTACCCAAGAGGTTTCGCCGGAAGCAAAAATAATTTTTGGAGCAATCCAAGACGAAAAACTCCCAAAAGGAGAAATTAAAGTAACAGTTATTGCTACCGGGTTTTAGTTATTATTCTCGCGGTTCTGATGGCAGCGTTCCTGACGCCCGCTGGAGCGGTGGCGGGTTCTTGGTCGACTGGTACGATCCGCAGGATGCCGATTCGTATCTTCGCGCCCGTGCCGCAGTTTCCTAACACTTGTAACTTGAACCTTTTTTCCTTCCGACACAAATCCCGCAAAACAAATATTTGTTTTGCGGGATATTTTTTTGTAAAATAGAAATAAACAAGAGGAAAGTGGGTTATCCACAAGTTGGCGGGCTTGACCAGCTTTTTTTATAAGTTAAAATGAAATAACATTTTGAAATTTTATGGAAAATAAAATTACCAAGGTGAAAAAGAGGGATGGCGCAATTGTTGATTTTGACCAGACAAAAATTACTGAGGCAATTTTTAAAGCCATTACCGCAACCGGCCAAGGCGACGGGAAGAAATCAAAGCGACTTTCAGACAGAGTAGTTAAAATCCTGAACCGTCGTTTTAAAAAGCCCACTGGTTGCACACAGGACGAAATTCCTCAAGTAGAACAAATTCAAGATATAGTTGAGGAAGTTTTAATTTTAGAGGGTTTAATTGAAACAGCCAAGGCTTACATTTTATACCGTGAGCAAAGAAGAAGGATTAGGGAGGCAACAAAAGTTGTTGACGAATCAAGCGAAAAAATTGACAGTTATCTGCAGGAACTTGATTGGCAGGTTAATGAAAACGCTAACATGACTTTTTCTCTACAGGGGTTAAACCAATATATCGGTTCCTATATTTCTAAAAAATATTGGCTTAATAAAATTTATCCAAAAGAAATAAGAGAGGCGGCAGCTAGCGAGGATTTTCATATTCATAACTTAGAAATTTTAGCTCCTTATTGCGCCGGCTGGGATCTTTATGATTTTTTAAAGAGAGGTTTTGGAGGAGTAAGCGGCAAATTAGAATGCCGGCCCCCGAAACATTTTAGAACCGCTCTCGGACAGTTAGTCAATGTTCTTTTTACTCTTCAGGGCGAAACAGCAGGTGCCAATGCTATTTCCAATTTTGATACTTTATTAGCTCCATTTATTCGTTACGACGGTTTGGCTTACCCACAAGTAAAACAGGCAATGCAGGAATTTTTATATAACTGTATGGTGCCGACTCGCGTCGGCTTCCAAACGCCTTTCATTAATACTTCGTTAGATATTAAGCCGCCTTCTTTCTTGGCAAAGCAGCCGGTAATTATTGGCGGGCAACCGCAAAGAGAAACTTACGGAGAGTTCCAAGAAGAAATGAATATGTTTATCCGGGCTTTTTATGAGGGTTTAATGGAAGGCGACGCTAGGGGGAGACCGATGACCTTTCCGATTCCAACAGTTTCAATCACAAAAGATTTTGAGTGGGAAAACCCGGCCCTTAACCCTTTATGGGAAGCAACAGCAAAATACGGTGTTAATTATTTTTCAAACTTTATTCAGTCGGATATGAAACCCGAGGACTTTCGTTCAATGTGTTGCCGGCTCAGATTATCAAATAAAGAACTTTATATGAGAGGCGGCGGATTGTTTGGTTCGCAGCCCTTAACAGGAAGTATTGGCGTGGCTACCATTAATATGCCTCGGATTGGTTATTTTTCCAAAACCAAAAAAGAATTTTTTGAGCGGTTGAGTCGTTTAATGGATTTAACCAAGGAAAGTTTAGAAATTAAGAGAAAGGCCCTGGAAAACTTTATGGAAAAAGGCCTTTATCCTTATTCCAGATTTTATCTTTCTTCGGTAAAGAAGATGAGAAATTCTTATTTCGGGAATCATTTTTCAACCATTGGCTTAATAGGAATGAACGAAGCCTCTTTAAATTTTATCGGAGAAAATATTGGTTCTCAACGGGGAAAGAAGTTTGCCATTGAGATTTTAGATTTTATGCGAGAGAGATTAATAAAATATCAGCAAGAAACAGACCATCTATATAATCTTGAAGCCACGCCCGGGGAGGGGACAAGTTACAGGCAAGCAAGGGTAGATAAAGAAAAATATCCAGACATTATTACAGCCGGAACAGAGAAGATTCCTTACTATACTAACTCTTCTCAATTACCAGTAAATTATACCGATGATATGTTCAAGGCGTTGAAACTTCAAGATGAACTACAATGTAAATATTCTGGTGGAACGGTTTTTCACCTCTTTTTGGGTGAGAGAATTGCTGACCCCCAAATGGCTAGAAATTTAGTTAAAAAAGTTTTTGAGAAATTTCATTTGCCTTATATTACCTTAACCCCTACTTTTTCAATTTGTCCTCATCATGGCTATCTATCCGGAGAGCATTTTGAATGTCCAAAATGTACCATCAAACAGCCCTGCGAAGTTTATTCCAGGGTGGTGGGGTATTTAAGACCTGTCCAGCAATGGCATAGAGGAAAAAAGCAGGAATTTAAAGAGAGAAAAGAATTTAAATTATGACTATAGGAGGGCTCCAAAAACTTACTCTGATAGATTATCCGGGGAAATTAGCAGCCACGGTTTTTCTCATTGGTTGTGATTTTCGTTGTCCATTTTGTTATAGTTCAGAACTTGTTTTACCAGAAAAAATTAAAAAACAATCCAGAATTCCAGAAAAAGAATTTTTTAATTTTCTAAGAGCAAAACAAGGACTATTAGAAGGAGTAGTAATTTGTGGAGGAGAGCCTTGTCTGAATAAAGACTTGCCGAAATTTGTTAAAAAAATAAAAAAAATTGGCTATGCAGTAAAAATTGACACCAATGGCTCTTTCCCCGAGATGCTTAGACATTTAATTGACAAAAAATTAATAGATTATGTTGCTTTGGACATTAAAGCGCCAAAAGAAAAATATGAAAAGGTAACAGGGGGGAGGGCAAATGTAAAATACATTGAAAGAAGCATTTCTCTTTTAAAAGAAAACAAAATAGATTACGAATTTCGGACGACTGTAGTTCCCTTTCTTTTAGAAAAAGAAGATATTTTAAAAATTGCCAAATGGATTTTCCCAGCCCCTAAATATTACTTACAAAATTTTAGACCAGAGAAAACCATTGATTCTAAGTTTGAAAAAATAAAACCCTATGCTCAGGAATATTTATTAGAAATTCAAAAAGCCATTTCTCCCTTTTTTGAAACTTGTCAGATAAGATAGCAAAAAAATTCTTGTCCAAAAAAAGAAGGGGTTGCGTGTAGTGTTACTACATACAACCCCATTTTTGTCGCCGAGTTCAAGAAATCAAGCGTTAACGACTCAAAAGAATCAATTACTCAAGGTCTCAAGAATCGGACTTCGAAAGGAAGGCGGACGCCGAGCCATAGAACGAGAACGCATATTCGAACCAGCACGAGTCGAACCTGACCTCCCCACCGCCGAAGCGGAAGCAGGGCGCGTGCGAGAAGACGCCAACAGCAACAGGAGCGTATTCGTCGCCAGCGCAGTCGATCCATAGATCATCAAAAGAGACGAGCCGTTCGGGATGTGTTAGAAGCATGCACCCGATTTCGAATGCGCCGAGTCCGAACTCGTTAGTTGTGAAAACCTCACGAGCCCGACGGACAGAGCGACCTCTGTGGCAGAGACCGAACTGGGCAGGAACGACCATAATGTCGTAGTCCTTTTGCTGATCACCCAGCACCTGGAGCTTCTTTGCTGTGCGCTCGTGCTGACGGAGATACTGTTCTCCGAGTTTGCCTTCGCACCAGTTGTAGAACTTGCCCTTGTGCTGCTGTTTAATCAGCTCCAGCACTTTCTCCACTGCTTCGCCGTAGGTCTTAGCGACTTTCTGCCATCTCGGGATGGCGAACCATCCTTCGGCATTTGGCGGAAGCGGCTGTTCGGCGAGTTTCTCATCAGCAAAGCCGATGCCAGGAATGAGCTGACGCAGGATATTGGTCTGTGCCGTGATGCCCTTGACTTTGTATCCTTCGGAATACACGTAGCTGGACTCTCTTTCCTCGTCGGCGAACTGGTTGCTCACGGAGAGCTCCCTGATGTCAGTAATGATGCGAGCCTGGAACTCGTCGCCATTCTCGATGAGCTTTTGAAGCCCATCCTTGTCGAGACCGACTTCGGCGAGTGCCTTATCGGCGGCATCCTCGACAAACCTCTTAAACTGTTTTTCTTGACCTGACGTGATCGATATCGTATTCATCGTCATCGTCTCCTTTCTGTCTCATTTTGCGAGACTTTAAATAGATTTTACCCTTTTCTGAACCATAATTTCAAAGAACTTATTACATTCTAATTATAGCAAATTGTCAAAAAATGTCAAGAGGAGATTTGAAAATTCCTTACATTATAGTTATCATTTTATAATGAGTGCTTCAAGGATAATTTATTTTTGTTTTTTGTCAGTTTTTTTGATTTTGATTGTTTGGCGGTACCAGACGATAGAATTAAGAATGAAGAATAACGAATTAAGGAAATATAATGATTTGGGAAAAGAAATTACTTTAATTGGGACAATTGTAAAAGAGCCGGATGTTAGAGATACTAATATAAAACTCACGATACAAATTAATGGAGAAAATCTTTTAGCAACAGTAAGTCGTTATCCCGAGCATAAATATGGAGACGAATTGAAAATTACAGGAAAACTGCAGACCCCTCCGGTTTTTGAAGATTTCAACTACAAAAATTACTTAATTAAAGACGGAATTTATTCCGTAATTTATTATCCCAAAATTGAGCTCCTTGCCCGAGGACAGACCTCGGGCGTTTATGCTAAGATTTTGGCTCTTAAAGCTCAATTAAGAAAAAATATCTATCAAGAGCTTTCTTTTCCCCAAAGTTCAATTTTAGCCGGGATGATTTTAGGCGATAAGGCCGGCATACCCCGAGATTTAAAAGATAAATTAAACATAACCGGCTTAAGCCATATAATTGCAATTTCCGGAATGAATATTGCAATTTTAATAGCTATTTTAATGCCATTATTGTTATGGTTGGGTTTTTGGCGAAGTCAGGCATTTTATTTTTCAATAATTCTAATTTCTTTTTATATTATTTTAATTGGCCTTCAGGCCTCAGCAGTTAGAGCAGGGATTATGGGAGGATTTTTTCTTTTGGGCCAGAAACTGGGCAGAAAATCTGTAAGTAGTCGAGCTTTAATTTTTTCAGCAGCTGTGATGCTAACGATTAATCCCTTTCTTTTATTTTATGATATTGGCTTTCAACTTTCTTTTTTAGCAACTCTCGGTCTTATTTATTTAGCACCCTTTTTCCAAAATCTATTGAAATTTGTCCCTCAAGAAAAATTTATCAATCTCAGAGAAATTCTTTCTTTGACTTTTGCTGCTCAAATTTTCACTTTACCTATTTTAATTTATAATTTTGGCAGAATATCTTTAGTTGCCCCTCTAACTAATATCTTAATTCTGCCCATCGTTTCTTTATTGATGATTTTTGGGTTTTTACTTGCTCTTTTGGGAGCAATCTGGCAGCCTTTGGCCTGGCTCTTATCTTTTCCCTGCTGGTTTTTGCTGGTTTACTTAATCAAAGTAACAGATTTTTTCAGCCAGTTTTCCTGGGCCTCAAAAACCATTGAAAACGTCCATTGGTTTTGGTTGCTCATTTCTTATTTAATTCTGGGTCTTTTTGTTTGGTATATTCGCAAGCGCGAAAAACTTAAATTTTTAAAATATTAATGTTATAATATATAAATATGACTGAAAAGAAAGCTTGGGTGGTTTCGGTGAATATGGGTTATGGGCACCAGAGAACTGCTGGGCCCTTAAAACAATTCACCCCAAACCAGAGAGTTATCAATGCTAATGATTATTCGGGAATTCCAGAAACAGATAAAAAAATCTGGGAGTCATCCAGAAAGTTTTATGAGTTTGTTTCAAGGTTTAGAAGGATTCCCTTGATTGGGAATATGGCTTTTTCTATTTTTGACAAGTTTCAGCAAATACCTGCTTTTTACCCTCGGAGGGACTTGTCTAAACCAACCTTTAGTGTTAAGAAAATTTTCTCTTTAATTAAAAATGGCTGGGGCAAAGACCTGATTGAGAAATTAAAAATGCAAAATTCAAAATTCAAAATTAATTTGCCAATAATTGCTACTTTTTTTACCCCGGCTTTTATGGCCGAAGAGTTTAATTATCCCGGAGAGATTTATTGCGTTGTTTGCGATGCTGATATTTCTCGGGCCTGGGTTTCTTTGGTTCCGCAAAAAAGCAGGATAAAATATTTTGCTCCGGATTCCTGGGCAATGAATCGTCTCAAGCTTTATGGCGTTAAAGAAGAAAACATATTTTTAACCGGCTATCCTTTGCCAACAGAGAATATCGGCACAGAGAAAATGGAAATTTTGAAAGAGGATTTGAGGAATCGGCTTTTGAATCTTGACCCAAAAAGAGAATATTTTAAAAAATACAAAATATTAATTGAGGCCAATTTGGGTGAGTTGCCGAAAAGGTCAAATCATCCTTTAACCATTATGTTCGCAGTTGGAGGAGCAGGCGTTCAAAAAGAAATCGGAGTAAAATTGGTCAAAAGCTTAGCGGAAAAAATAAAAAGAGGAGAAATTAAGGTGGTTTTGGCAGCCGGCATTAAGAGGGAAGTCAAGGGATATTTTGAAGAAAATACAGGAAACATTGAGATTATTTTTGCTGAAAATATAGAAGATTATTTTGAAAAGTTTAACCAGAGATTGCGGATAATTGATGTTTTATGGACTAAACCCAGCGAACTTTCTTTTTATACGGCCTTGGGAATGCCGATTATTATTGCTCCGCCGGTTGGCTCTCAGGAGGACTTTAACCAGAAATGGCTTTTAACTCTTGGTTCAGGCACCTTACAGGAGAATCCAAATTATACCGTTCAATGGCTTTTTGATTATTTGTTCAGCGGCCGTTTGGCCGAAGCAGCAATGCAGGGTTTTATGGAAGCAGAAAAATTAGGAACTTTTAATATAAAGAGAATCATTTTTAAAAATGGCTAAAATTTTAAGATTCCCTCCCGGTTTTCTCTGGGGTTCTTCAACTTCGGCTTATCAGGTTGAAGGCGGGATAGAAAATTGCGATTGGGCAAAAGCATATCCAGCCGGAATGGCCTGCGACCATTATAATCGTTACCAGGAAGATTTTGATTTATTAAAATCCCTCAATCAAAACACTTATCGTTTTTCAATCGAATGGTCTAGGATTGAGCCACAAGAAGGAAGGTTTGATGAAAAAGAAATTGAGCATTATCGACAAGTAATTTTAGCCTTGAGAAAGCGTGGCATTGAACCTTTTGTTGGTCTTTGGCATTGGACCACTCCTCTTTGGCTAACAGAAAAAGGCGGCTGGGTTAATAAAAAGATAAATTATTATTTTCACGATAGATTGAAATTTCCTTTTTTAATTCGGAACGAAAATAAGGTGCTTTCCGATTTAGGATGGGAAATATATCCCGAAGGAATTTATTATGTATTAAAAAACTTAGAAAAATATCAGAAACCTATTTATATCACCGAAAACGGATTAGCCGATGATAAAGATTCTTTAAGAAAAGATTTCATCAAAAACCATCTTTATTGGATTCATAAAGCCATTCAGGAGAAAATTGATGTGAAGGGTTATTTTCATTGGTCTTTAATGGATAATTTTGAGTGGGACAAAAAGGTTTCGGGCCAAAATTTGGATTAGTTGAAGTTGATTATAAAACCTTATCAAGAAAACCTCGTTCTTCAGCTTTTTATTATGCTGAGATTTGTAAGAGTAATAGTTTAACAATTTAACAATTTTATTTATGTTTTGGTTGATAATCACTATTTTAGCTTATTTTCTTTTTGCGGTTGTTTCTTTAACGGACAGATATCTTTTAATTGGCCCGCCCAATCCAAAAATATACACTTTTTATATTGGGGTCTTAGGAATTTTAGTTTTATTTTTAATTCCTTTTGTTGGTTTTTCAATCCCTGATTATTTTGAGATAATTTTCTGTTTGATTACTGGCATAATTTATACTTTCTTTCTCTTAGGACTTTTCGAGGGTTTGGAAAGATTTGAAGCATCCAGAGTAATCCCAGCCATTGGTGGATTTTTGCCAGTTTTTACCCTTGGCTTGGCCTATTTTTTCTCTGGAGGGAAAGAAATTTTAGATTTGAAGGGAATTTTAGCTTTTATTCCTCTGGTTTTGGGCAGTGTTTTGATTTCCTGGAGGTCCTCAATGAGAATTTCTTTGAAAAGTTTGCAAATTTCAGTTGTTACTGCTTTTCTCCTTTCTTTAACATTTGTTTTGTCAAAATATGTTTATTTAATACTTCCTTTCTGGACAGGTTTTATTTGGATAAGGATTGGAGTATTTTTAACAGCCATATTTTTTCTTTTTACAAAACAAGTAAGAAAAGAAGTTTTTTCCGGCGTTTTTGCTTTTTCCAAAAAAACTGGAGCGTTTTTTCTTTTCAACCAGGCAATTGGAGCCGGAGCTTTTGTTTTACAAAACTGGGCAATCGCTTTAGCGGGATTGGTTTATCTTTCTGTTATTAACGCTCTTCAGGGGATTCAATACGTTTTTTTGTTTGTTTTAACCATTTTGTTTTTAAAAGAAGGGCGAGCCAAAAAAATTATTTTTCAAAAAATTATAGCCATTCTGTTTATTGGAGCAGGATTAATAATTTTAATCTTATAAAACAATATGGCAAAATTTAAAATGATTTTGTTAATTCTATTAGTTATAATTTTAATTATCATCTGTTATTTTTTTGTTGGTTTTCCAAAACCAAAAAAAGACATTATTTGGGGAGTTAATTTTTCCCAAAAACAGGCTCAAAACTTTGGCATGGACTGGAAAGAAGTTTATTTAGCCATATTAAATGACTTGGGAGTTAGAAATATTAAACTTGCTATTTATTGGGATTTTATTGAAAAAGAAGAGGGGAAATATTATTTTGATGACTTGGACTGGCAAATTCAGCAAGCCGAAGAAAAAGGAGCTAAGCTTCTTTTAGTGCTCGGGATGAAAGTTCCGAGATGGCCGGAATGCCATCAGCCCCGCTGGGCTGAAAATCAAAAATCAAATATCAAAAATCAAAAATTGTTAGAATACGTCGAAAAGATAGTAAATAGATACAAGAACTCGCCGGCGGTTTGGGCTTGGCAGGCGGAGAATGAATCTTTCTTTTCTTTCGGCGAGTGCCCGGAATTTGATAAGGGTTTGTTTGAGAAAGAAATTGCTTTGGTAAGGGCGCTTGATTCTCAAAAAAGGCCTGTTATAATTTCCGATAGCGGGGAATTCTCTTTATGGTTCCGGGCAGCGAAATACGGGGATATAATTGGAGTAACAATATATAAAAAAGCCTGGTTCAGCGAATTTAAAAGTTATATAAACTATCCTTTTCCGCCAGTTTTTTATCAACGCAAAGCCCAACTTATTAAAAATATTTTTGGGAAAGATGTTATTTGCGTTGAACTTCAGGCTGAACCTTGGGGTCCAAAACTTTTGTATGATTTGCCCTTGGAAGAACAGGAAAAGACAATGAATTTAGAGCAGTTTCAAAAAAACATTGAGTTTGCTAAAAAAACCGGCCTCAAAGAGTTTTATCTCTGGGGCGCTGAATGGTGGTATTGGAACAAAGAGAAACAAAATAAACCGGAAATCTGGCAAGAAGCAAAGAAATTGTTTTAAAATTAAAAAAGCTAGATTCAGAGTGAATCTAGCTTCGGAGGAGGGTGATGAAAAGCTATATTATAAAGAGCAAAATTACTAAAAGAACATTCTTATTTTATATTACCAAAAACCGAGATGTTTTATCAAGCCCTTCACCTTTCGGTAGCACTCCAAACTCTACCAAATTCAATGAACAAATTCAATAAATATTCAATGAACTATTCAATGAACTTGGTTTATTCAATGAATTTTTAATGAACCAGGTTCAAGGTTCAAAATTCAAAATTCAATGAGAAAAATCAAATTTGAAATAAATAAATTTTATCATATTTATAACAGAGGCGTGGAGAAGCGCATTATCTTCAATAATGATTATGATAAATGGAGATTTTTACAAGGAATGTTTCTATTCAATGATAAAAATTCCTCATTTGGTGTTTTGCATGAAATAGAAAGAAAAAATAAAGGAAGAATAAATTTTAATTTATTAAAAGAATTTATTTATAAGAATACAATATACAGAAAGCCCTTGGTTAGAATTATGGCTGATTGTTTGATGCCAAATCATTACCACTTATTAGTTCAAGAAATTCAGAAAAACGGAATATCGAAGTTTATGCAAAAACTAGGAACAGGTTATGCGGGATATTTTAATAAAAAATATAATCGTGTTGGAAGTTTATTTCAAGGACCATTTAAGGCCGTGTTAATAAACAATGATATTTATCTGCAATATTTATTAGGCTATATAAATATTATCAATCCAGGGCAGTTAATAGAGCCGGAATTAAAAGAGAAAGGAACAGCGAATACAGATAAAATTATGGATTTTGCAGGAAAATATTCTTTTAGCACAAACCTAGATTATTTAGGATTGAGAGAATCAATTATTATTGATAAGGGGATATTTAAAGAATTTTTTCCAACTCCAGAGAAATATAAAGAATCTATTAAAGAGTTTTTATTGAACAAAAAATATGATAAAATTAGCGACCTTTTATTAGAATAAATTCAATGAACCTGGTTCATTGAATTTTTCATTGAATTTTGAAAGAGAAGCAAAATAAACCGGAAATCTGACAGGAAGCAAAGAAACTCTTTTCTGATTAGAAAATTAAAAAAGCCAGATTCTAGACAGAATCTGGCTTCGGAGGAGGGTGATGAAAAGCTAAAAGAACTTAAAAGAACTTATATTGTAATATTGTATAATAGCAAAAACCAAGATGCCTTGTCAAGTATCTATCATCATTCCAACTTTAAATGAGGAAGAAGGGATTGCCAAAACAATTTGTTCTATTCCCGAGAAAATCAGGAGAGATTCAGAAGTGCTCGTGGCAGACGCTTCTGCTGATTATACCCCTATTATCGCCCAAAATTTGGGAGCGAAAATGATAAGGACTAAAAAGGGTAAGGGTCGGCAGATGAGGTATGCTGTGGAGAAAAGCAAGGGTGATATATTAATATTTTTAGACGGAGACGGCACTGATCCCGCAGAATATATTCCAAAACTCTTAGAGAAATTAAAAACTGCCGACCTTGTTTTAGGTTGCAGGTCAAAAAAAATTTTTAAAAACGATTATCCAATGATGAGAGAACTTTACAGATTTTATAGAATTTTTGTTGCCCCGCCATTTCGTTTGCTTAATTTCAGGGTTTCAGATCCTTTAGCAGGGTTTCGGGCAATAAGAAGAAAAGATTGGGATAGATTAAATTTAAAAAGCAATACTTTTGAAATAGAAACAGAAATGAATATTAAAGCAATAAAATTAGGTTTTGTGATAAAAGAAGTGAAGATACCTAACTTAAAGAGATGCGGTGGCGTTTTAAAGAGTAAATTTGGGACAAATCCTAAAATGTGGTTTAAAATTTTAAGATTATTTCTAAAATATTGCGAAGACGAGGCAATAAAAGCAAAAATAAAAAAAGAAATAAAAAATATATTTTTTTATCAGAAATTCTAAATTTTATTTGAAAATGCTTAGTATCATTATTCCAACCTTAAATGAGGAGAATTATCTTCCTTTGTTACTGGACTCAATAAAAAATCAGAATTTTTCTGGTTATGAAATAATTGTTGCTGATGCTGGTTCAAGAGATAAGACGGTTGAGACCGTCAGAAATTATGATTGCCAGCTCATTAAAGGAGGTTCGCCGTCTAAAGGAAGAAATAACGGAGCAAAAATAACTAAAGGCGATTTATTTTTGTTTTTAGATGCCGATGTTTTGCTTCCGGAAAAATTTCTTGAAAAAGCTCTCGCAGAATTTAAGAAAAGAAAACTTAATATTGCTTCTTTTAAATTGGTTCCAATAAGAGGTAAATTTGCTTCTTTGTTTTTCAATATCTTTTACAATTTCCCAATTTTACTATTAGAGAAAATTTTGCCCCATGCTTCAATGGGAATTTTAGTAGAAAAAGAGCTTTTCTGGAAATTAAACGGTTTTGATGAGACAATTAAATTAGCCGAAGACCACGAATTAGCCAGAAGAGCGAAAAAATTAGGGAAGTTTGGGCTCATTCGGTCAACCGAAATTTTTATCTCAATCAGGAGATTTGAAAAAGACGGCTGGCTGATTACTGCTTTAAAATATTTTCTCTGCGAGCTTCATATGGTTTTTTTCGGCCCGGTCAGAACAGATATTTTTAACTATCAATTCGGCCACTATCTTGAAAATGAAAAAAGATAGGGTATAATATATAATAAATTTTTAATTTTAAATTTTAATTATGTCCTTATGCGATTTGCCGCAAATTAAATTTTTAAAAAGATTTAAAAATCCTTTCAAAAACCAAAAAAAGAGCAGGGCTTTTTGGTTGTTCATTGGGGTAATTTTTATTTCTATTGTCTTTGGGTTTTTAGCCGGAACTTTGTCAAATACTTTGTTTTATTCCCAAATCAGAGATTATTTGGAAAAATTAAATATTAATTTGCCTTCAGTGATTGAAAAAGTTGAGAAAGAGGAAGAGAAGATTATAAAAGTTGAGAAAGAGGAAGAGAAGATTATAAAAGTGGTGGAAGAGACCTCTCCTGCCGTGGTTAGTATTGTTATTTCCAAAGACGTTCCAATTCTTGAAAAGTATTATGAGGTTGATCCTTTTTTTGGTTTCCCAACACCGCAATATCGTCAAAAAGGAACTGAAAAACAGGAAATTGGAGGAGGAACAGGATTTATTATTTCTCAAGACGGACTGATTTTAACCAATAAGCATGTGATTTTGGAAGAGGGCGCGGGCTATACGGTTTTTACTAATGATGGAAGGAAATTTTCAGCCAAGGTTTTAGCCAGAGACCCTTTCCAGGATTTAGCCATAATAAAAATTGAACAAAATAAAATGGAGCCGTTTCCAATTGTGAAATTAGGTGACTCAGACAATTTGAAGAGCGGCCAGACCGTAATTGCTATTGGCAACGCTCTTGGAGAATTCCGGAATACGGTCTCTACTGGAGTGGTTTCTGGGCTAGGTAGGAAAATTACAGCTTCGGGCGGTGATTTTGTAGAAACCCTGGAAGATGTTATTCAGACCGATGCTGCTATTAATAAAGGAAATTCAGGAGGACCCCTTTTAAATCTAAAAGGCGAGGTAATTGGTATAAACACAGCAATGGTTATTGGAGCCCAAAGCATTGGTTTTGCTGTGCCTATCAATAAAGCCAAAAAGGCCATAGAACAAGTTAGAGAAATAGGGAAAATTGTCTATCCTTTTTTAGGGGTTCGCTATATTTTGGTTAACGAAAAAGTGCAAGCAGAATATAATTTAGCAATAGACCACGGAGCTTTTATTATTAGAGGAGAAAGCGGAGAATCAGCTATCTGGCCGGGTTCAGCTGCTGAGAAAGCCGGATTAAAAGAAAAGGACATTGTTTTAGAATTTAATGGCGGAAAAATTACCATTGATAATTCTTTAGCAAAGCTCATTACCAAATATAATCCCGGAGATAAGGTTAAATTAAAGATCTTAAGAGGGGAGAAAGAATTTGAGGTTGAAGTTGTTTTGGACGAGAAAAGCGAATAAAAACTTGACAAACTTTTCCTGATGATGTAGCCTGAAATTAGATCTTTTAAATTTTTTAAAATAAGTAAAGAAAATGCTTGGAAAGGAACGTGGATTATGAGTGCTGAAAATAATATTAAAGATATTTTTGGAGAAATTGCCAATTTAGTGAAGGAAACCGGAGCAGTAGGGATGCCAGAAGTAGAGAGGTTTATTGAAAAGCAGAAGACAGATAAATTGCAAGAGTTGTTAGATTATTTTCGGGTCTGTGTTAAGTATCAGGCCTTTGACCTGGAAGCCACCCGGCGGGAAAACGAAGTTTTGAGAGAATTAATAAAGGCATCAAACCAATAAAGTTCCAAAGCCAAAATAAAGCTCCAAAGAATAATTTTTCTTTCGGGGCTTTTTTCTTGATTTTGGAGAATATTTATGGTAAGAAGAACTATATGAACGGTGCCAATTTTACCCACAAAGCCCAAGAGGCAATAATCAGGGCCCAGTCCCTTGCCCAGGAGCGGGGCCAGCGCCAGATTGATGCTTTGCATTTGCTTTTATCTTTGCTTTTTCAAGAGGAAAACGTTGTTTTGACATTGTTGAGAAAGTTGGGAGTTGATATTGAAACAATTAAAAAGAAAACAGAAAGCGCTTTAAATTCTCTTCCAACCATTGCTACGCCTTCAACTTTTGGCCAATTTTATTTAACTCAAGATATGGCAAAGGTCTTGGAAAGGGCCGGACAAGAAGCAATGAAAATGGGAGACGAGTTTATTTCAGTAGAACATTTGTTCTTAGCCCTACTTGATTCTCAAACCAAGGCCAAAGAGATTTTAGACAAAGTAACTTTGATGAGACCAGATGCAGGCAAGGGAACTAGTACTTTAGAGTTTGGCAGATTAGATTATGAGACCGTTTTAAAAAACTTGGCTGAGATTCGAGGCGGGGCGCGGATTACAGACCCGGAGCCGGAATCAAAATATCAGGTTGTGGAGAAATATGCCAGAAATTTGACTACCTTGGCTCGTCAAGGGAAATTAGATCCGGTAATCGGCAGAGACAATGAGATTCGTCGGTTAATGCAGGTTCTTTCAAGAAGAACAAAAAATAACCCGGTTTTAATTGGAGAAGCCGGGGTTGGCAAAACAGCGATTGTTGAGGGGTTGGCTCAACGGATTATTAAAGGGGACGTGCCAGAGTCATTAAGAGAAAAAGAAATCGTTGGTCTGGATTTGGGAGCTATAGTGGCTGGCACAAAGTATCGGGGGGAATTTGAAGACAGAATTAGGGCTTTGCTTAAAGAAATTAACCGGGCAGCTGGTCGGTATATTGTTTTTATTGACGAGCTTCATACTCTTGTTGGAGCCGGGGCAGCCGAAGGCGCCATGGATGCTTCAAATCTTTTAAAGCCGGCCTTGGCCAGGGGGGAGCTAAGAGCAATCGGAGCTACCACTTTGAAAGAGTATCAAAAATACATTGAAAAAGATGCGGCCTTGGAAAGAAGATTCCAACCAATTTATGTCCAGGAGCCGTCTATTGAAGATACGATAGCAATTTTAAGGGGGATTAAAGAAAAATACGAAGTTCATCATGGTTTAAGAATTGCCGATTCAGCCTTGGTAGCAGCTGCTAATTTATCTTCCCGTTATATTTCAGACAGATTTTTACCGGATAAGGCAGTGGATTTAATGGACGAGGCAATGTCAGCTCTGAGAATGGATATTGAATCAGAACCCGTTCAATTGGATGAGTGGAAGCGGGAAATCCAAAAATTAGAAATTGAAAAAGAGGCAATTAAAAAAGAGAAAGACAGCAAAAAAAGATTGACAGCCGTAAATCGAACCTTAGCTGATTTTCGGGAAAAAGCCAAGGCCTTTGAAATAAAATGGAAATCAGAGAAAGAGTTAATTCAGAAGATTAAGGGCCTAAAAAAAGAAATAGATGGTTTAACTTTCCAAGCCGAAATCGCTCAAAGAGAAGCTGATTTACAAAAAGTAGCTGAAATTAAATACGGAAAAATTCCGGAACTTTTAAAAGAAGTTAGAAAAACCGAAAAGGATTTGGTTAAAATTCAGAAAAACCAGCAGATTTTAAAAGAAGAGGTTTTTGAAGAGGATGTTGCCAAAGTGGTTTCTAAATGGACCGGGATTCCGGTTACCCGACTAATTGAAGAAGAGGCGAAGAAACTGGAAAAAATGGAAGAGATTATTACTAGCAGGGTTATTGGTCAGAAAGAGGCAATTGCAGCTATTTCCAACGCTATCCGGCGCTCCCGAGCCGGGATTTCAGAAGAGAATAGGCCATTGGGTTCATTTATGTTTTTGGGTCCTACCGGCGTAGGAAAAACCGAGACCGCCAAGGCCTTGGCTGAGTTTTTATTTAATGATGAAAATGCCTTGGTGCGGCTTGATATGTCAGAATATATGGAAAAGCATACTGTTTCCAAAATGATAGGTTCACCTCCGGGCTATGTCGGATATGAGGAAGGCGGTCAGTTAACAGATAAAATCAGGAGAAGGCCTTATAGCGTAGTTTTACTTGATGAAGTTGAAAAAGCCCATCCAGAGGTCTTTAATATTTTGCTTCAGATTTTAGAAGACGGTCGGCTTACAGACGCTAAAGGAAGAGTTGTTTTTTTCAAAAACTCTATCTTGATTATGACTTCAAATATTGGTTCAGAGTACATAGCCAGAATGGGTTCTTTAGGTTTTCTTGGTGAGAAAGAGGACTCAGAGAAAAAGTCCTTAAAAGAAAAAGTAATGGAGTCCCTTAAAGAGGACTTTCGGCCGGAATTTTTGAATAGAATTGACGAGATTATTATCTTTAATTATCTGGGCAGGTCAGAAATTAAAAAAATCGTTGAGCTTGAGTTAAAGAAGGTAATAAATAGGTTGTTCAGGAAAAGAATTAAAATTAAGTTTTCAGAAAAGGCAAAAAAACTTTTAGCCGAACAAGGATTTGACCATAATTTGGGAGCCAGGCCTTTAAAAAGAGTAATTCAGCGAAAAGTTCTTGACCCTTTGGCTTTAAAGATTGTCGGAGGCCAAATTCAGGAAGGAGAAGAGGTATTTGTTGATGCCGAAGATAGTAAAATTATCATCAGAACTTCATCCTCTGCCAAAATACAGAACAGGAAACCAGAAAAAGTTTTTGCTTAAAATTTGACATTAAATTTTTAAAGAGATATAATTCAATTATATGAAAGAGATTGCTCCAAAAATTGTCGTAAATCCAAAAGTTAGATTTGGAAAACCAGTTATTAAAGGAACTCGGATTACAGTCGAAGAAGTTTTGGGTTTTGTTACCGGAGGAATGGATTATGAAGAAATTGAAAAAGAGTATGGGATAAAAAAAGAGGATGTTGTAGCTGCAATAAATTATGCTGCCTCTTTTTTGAAAGGAGAAGTAATAAAACTTCCTAAATTAGTGAAAGTATGAACTTTTTTCTCGATGCTAACTCTTTTATTCTTCAAAGGAGGTTTTTAGTAAATACGGTAAGACCTGGCATGCGAGAGATGTGAATTTAAAAAGGGCTCCTGACGAAGAAATTTTTAATTTCACAGTGGAACAGAAGGCTATTTTAATAACCAGAGACTTAGAATTTGGAAATCCTCATCTTTATCCTCCAGATTCTCATCACGGGCTCATTATTATCAGGGTCCCTTTTTATTTTACTGCCGAACAAATAAATAAAACCTTAAAAGGATTTCTTTCTTTGATAAAAATTGCAGATTTAAAAGGTGTAATTACAGTAGTTGAGCCGGGAAAGATAAGAGTAAGAAAAGTAGAGAGAGAAAGGCGAGGAATAGGACATTTTTTTCTTCCAATTTTATTTATGCTAAAATAATAAAAGATTATTAATTAACCTAATAAAAAATCTGTGAACAAAAAAATATCTTCTCCGATAGCAATAATAATTATTCTTGTTTGTGCTGTTTTAGCAGGGATAATCGCCTGGCAATACAGGTTTATTCCTGAAATAGAAATTTCTTCCTTCACACCCTCAAAAAAACCGCCCAAAGACGAAACCGTTGGCTGGAAAACCTATAGGAATGAGGATTATGGGTTTGAGATAAAATACCCAGGCGATGTTGATTTTGATAGTATTGATTATACAGACCCCGCTGATTTAATAAGGCATAATATCAATCCAGAATATTCCGCAGGCAATCTTCTTCTAATTGCTGACTTTGATTTTACAGACACATCTACTCATTCATACAGCTTAACATGCGCTTCTTATGAAGTGGAGATTACAAAAATAGATTATTCAGATATTAATAATTGGATAGAAGATAGGCGCAAGAGAATTGAAACTCCAACTGAGTATGAAGGAATGACGATAAGTGGAAAATTAAGCTTGATAAAAGACATAGAAATTCAAGGAAAGGCGGCTAAAAGAATAACCATAGAAGGTGGCTTTCCTTATTTGACGGTCCAATTCGGGGTGATTAATAATGGTAAACTTTATACTCTTAATTACTTGGATATGTCTTCCTACGACCGTCAATGTTTTAAAGAAGGCGTGGAGGTAGGAGAAAATAAATATAAAGACATTTTCGACAATTTAATCTCCACTTTTAGGTTTTTGGAGTAGTAAAAAATTGACACAAGGTAATAAATTTATTAAGATAAATTATATGAAGAAGACATTAAGATACAATGTGATTTTTCGTCCAGAACCAGAAGGAGGTTTTACCGTAATCGTTCCTAGTTTACCGGGTTGTGTTACTTATGGAAGAAATTTAACAGAAGCCAAAAAAATGGCTATCGATGCAATTAAAGGATATACTGCTTCTTTAAAAAAACATAAAGAGCCGATTCCTACTGACGAAGAAGATTTTTTTACTTCAATTGAAGTAAAAAAAACTCTCGTTCATGCCTAAATTACCCAGCATTACTTCTAGGAAGTTAATAAAGATTTTGAAATCTTTGGGCTTTCAATTAGATCATTCTACTGGAAGCCATTTTATTTTCTATAATCCTAAAACTAAGAAAAGGGCAGTAGTTCCATTTCATACTAAAGATTTACCAAAAGGGACAATAATGAGCATTTTAAAAGAAGCAAGCATTAATAGAAAAGAATTTGAAGACCTGTTAAGATAATAATAAGTTAAATTCTTGAATCTAACCCTTTGTTTAAGATGTTAAAAAATATTTTAAAGATTCTTATTATTTTTCTTTTTGGGATGGCTGGCGGGATTTTTGCCGGTCAGATTCTTTGGCCTTATTATATAGAAAGGCCCTTGGCCCCGGTTATAGAAAAAAAAGAAATTATTATTCAAGAAAACACTGTCCTTCAGGAGGCAGTTAAAAAAGTTGAAAAATCAGTGGTAGGCATAAGAATAAAAACAGCCGGAGGGAAAATTATTACTGGTTCGGGAATAATTGTTACCACTGATGGTTTAATAGTTACTCTTTCGGAACTTCTTCCCAAAGCCGGGGATTTCGCCTTTTTTATTGATGGAAAAACTGTTGTTGAGTATCAAATTTTGAAGAGGGACCAAAAAACAAACCTGGTCTTATTGAAGGTGAAAGCGGAAAAGGATGATTTGCAGACCAGCGGTTTTGCTCCTTTTGAAGAAATCAAATTAGGCGAAAGGGTTTTTTTAATGGGAGTGATTTTTCCTGAGTCAGAACCTATTAAAATGGTAAATGAGGGAATTGTGAAATATCTGACAGAGGACTATATCAGGACAAATATTTTTGAAAATAATACTTTAACCGGAAGCCCTTTATTTAATATCAAAGGCGAGTTGTTGGGATTAAACATCATTGACTCCCAGGGCCGGGTTACGGCTATCCCCATTACCCAAATCCGCCAATTCATCGGGCTTTAATAAATATATTTATCCACCAAAAGGCCGTTTTGGTCAAAGAGATAAATTGTATCGTGAAGAGGGTTGGCAATGTCTGATTTTATATAAAGATACCAGATATTTTGTAGGAAATCTTTATCTTGGTTATATTTTCTAAAACAGCCAGCATAATTGAAATTGTTGTTTAAATAAGAAACACACTCTGAATCAGGAGCTATTTTAAAATTACCGGAGTAATTGGGGATTTCACAGCTTGAAATCCGGAGGATAAACTCTTGGCATTCGGGATTGAGATGAGAAATTTCTTCCAATTTTGGTTTTGGGCAATAAGTATAAAAAGAGGGATAAAAGCTGTAATAGTTTGTTAGATATCCCAGACACTTATTGAGCTGGAAGTTTTTGTTCATTCCCAAGGGATTTGAGGCGCCAATTAAATATATTGTGCCATAATTCTCAATAATAATGTTATCAGGTTCAATATAGGACTGATATTTTTTAATTGCCTTAGGGATTATAACTTCTCTCGGACGTCCTTTGATTCTCCAGTTAGTGATATTGATTTTGTCACCCTGGCTTAAAGAATAGCTTAAAGTAACTAAAGACGGGGAATAAGAGCTTTTATTTCTTATTCCAGAAATTTTTACTTTTCCAAAATAAGGAGAAATGATTTGGACTTCTGAATTTTCTTTTTCTGTATTTTCTTTTTCTGTATTTTCGTTTGTTTGGACTGGAGAAGTTGGTTTATAAACCGAAGCTGTCCCCTTAGAGACAAGAGGATTTTCTGTTTGGGTTTTTTGGTTTTCTCCCGGCAATTTGAGAGAACCGGGAAACTCCTTGGTTAAGAACCGGTCTAAAAAAGAATAAACAGCAATTCCAATTAAAATAATTAAAATAATTAAAACAATAGTTGTGACTTTCATGGTTTTATAAAGATATACCATAAACAGACAAAAATGGCAAGAAAAAGCCGTCAACTTATTTATTTGACGGCTTTTGTTTTTTTCCTCTTTCTTTTTTTAAAAAGAAAGGTGCAGTCCCTAATTTTTCCCTGAGTTCCTTCTTTATTGTAGCTCCTGAAATTTAAACCGAAGTTTCTCTTGCTTTTATATAAAGAAATAACGAAATTCCAAGAACATCTCCATAAGTTATGCTTTTTTCCATCTTCGCATTTTACTCTGCCAAAATTTTCTTCTGATAATTCTTGGGCAATTACCATATTTGTATTGCTGTCCATTGGCTCCACAAACCAGACATATTCTTCCTTTTCTTTCTTTTCCATTTTTGGCTCCTTTTTAAAGATTATTTGGAAATAAAAGACCTACTGTTTTTATACTCCACATTTAAAAATTTGTAAAGGGGTTTTTTCTTAGGTGACAGTCACTTGTATTTGATTGATAAACTATGATATAATAATACATTAAGACAGATCTTTAAAAATTTATTAAAAGAAAGGAGAAGAAAAGAATGGAACAAAAAATACTAGTCATAGGAAAGAAAAAGAGAGAAAGAGGGAGTCATAAACTCCGCGAGCTTTCAGTTTTAGAAAAAGAAAAAATTTACCAGCAGCACTTAGGATTAGTTGTTAATATTGCAAAAAGACATATTAATAGATCTCCAGGTTTTACTTTTGAAGATCTAATTTCGGAGGGCATTTTGGGACTGTTTAAAGCTGCAGAAAAATTCGACGTAAAAAGAGGTTTCAAATTCTCTACCTACGCAACTTGGTGGATAAGAGAGTCAATAGAGAGAGCTTTGAATGAACGTGGAAAAACTATTCACATTCCTGGCCATATAATTGAAGCTTCAAGGAAATATAGAAAGGTCAGACAAAAGCTTTTCCGGGAATTAGGTCAAGAACCTTTAACAGAGGAAATAGCAGCAGCAATGAAAATTACGATTGATAGAGCTCAAAGGATAAGAAAATTTCTGGAAAATCCTTCAAAGATTATTTCTTTAGAAACTCTTCTGGGAGAAGACGAAGATAATATCTCGTTAGAATTTATTGAAGACCCAAAAGTAGCTTTACCTGTCGCATTAGCTTTTGAAAATATTTTTAAAGAGGATTTGGAAAAAACACTCAAAAGTTTAACCCCTCGGGAAGAAAAAATTATTAAAATGAGATTTGGTTTGGCAGAAGATGGTAAAGAACATACTTTACAAGAAATTGCCGACGAAATGGGATTAAGCAAAACAAGAATTCAACAAATCGTAAAAAGGGTTTTGGCAAGGTTGAGGAAAAAAGAATCATAAAAGCCCTAGAATTTATTTAATTCTCAGGGCTTTTTTATTTTAACGGGGTTTACAAAAGAAAAAGATTTTTATAAAATAAGAGAATATTAATAAAAAGGCATATTGAACTTCAAAATACAATGTGCCTAAAAACTATGAATTTTAAATTCAAAAACAAAAAAATTATTATTTTCGCAGTTGTTATTGTTTTAATCCTCATTATCGGCGGAGGATTTTTTTGGTGGAAGAATAGAAAAGGGGAGGAGAAAATTCTTCCACCAGTAAGTGATTACGAGATTATAGAGATTTCAGAAAGAAAGATAGTTGAAAACAAGAAAGAAAAATTCACAGTTAAAGTCCCAGACGACTGGATAGTGAAGGACTATGTGACATCAGTAGGTTTGTTTAGTCCTGAAACCGAATTTGATGAGAACGGTGGTTTTTTAGATAGTGTAAGAGAAAGGGGGGCTTGTGGAATAGGGATTGAGATATTAGAGACCGAGAAAACAACGATAGAATATTTCGAAAATCTGATAAGGGCACTGCAAAAAGGATCGGAGTTAGAACAAGATGGTTATAGTGTTGTATCCGTAGATAATAAAACCGCAGTTAGAAGGATTTATAAAAAAGACGGAGAAACAAAATCTATTGAGGTTGAGTTACCAATTGGAGATAAAGTATATTATTTTGAGAGTGGTCTTATTGTCAACCAGCAATGTGTTCAGGAATTTGATAAGATTTTAGAGCAAATTTCTATTAATATATGAACAAAAATAGGAAGTTTTTGTTTATTTTTTTAATAATTCTGGTGGTTATATTGGTCTTTTTTATTTTATCTAATATTATTTTTGCAGAAGAGGTCGAATTAAAAGATGAGTATAGTACGAAAATATGGCAGGTCGTTAAACAGGGTATAAGTGATGAGATAACAGAAATTACTAGTTCAAGCGACTTTAAAATAGAAGAACAAGCAGCTTTGGTAATTATAAAGCAAGCGATAAAAGCAGATATTGCTCATTATTTATTCATTGATGTTCCAAAAGAAGTAGGCAAAAGCGTTATAAATGCCATTATTAAATTAGCTTATTCTATATTAACTGGAGACCCTGCTCTCGTTATTGGAGAAATTGAAAAATTATCTGTGGAAAAAGCAAAGGAATATGCGATAGACTGGCTTTTACAAAATGAAATTAGGACGAGCAATGGGAATTTAGAGATTTCTTATTCTACATATAGAGGAAATTGGGAAAAAGCAATTTTCCCGTATAATATTGTTTATCATCCTTTGGGTCCTAAACAAGGAGAAGTAGGTATAGAGATTTATTCTTCAAAGGTTATTAAAACACCTTTTCCTTCGCGAAATTTTCAATGGGAAGGGGGTATTGAAGAGTTAAAACCGTTTATTGTCAGGATAAATGGCGAGCTTGAATATGTTGATGATGTTTACAGGTGGGTTAAAGAACCTCAAATTGATGTGGTTTTTGATGAACCGGTGCCGGAGTTTAAGTTTGAAGAACCCGGCCTTTTTGATAAATTAAAGTCATATTTAGACAAAACGAAAAAGGCCTTTGAGAGCTTAAAGGATTTGATAAATATATTTTCTTCTAAATTAAATATTTTTCAGGCAACAGTTGGTCCTAGTCCTAACCTTGTCCCACCTGACCTATCAGCCGAGTCGCCAGACGAGGAGCAAGAAGAGGTTATAAATCCAGAAATTATTGAAGAAATAGGGAAAAAGATAGAAGAAGTAGGGGAGAAAGTAGAGGAGAAAATAGAGACCGGGTCTCTGCAGGAATTTGACCTTAAACAAGCCCAGGAGATTCTTGATGATATTGCTGAAAAAATTGATATATTGAGTCAAAAAGTGGCTGAATTGGTTGGTGAGTCAGAAGGGATTGGAGGACCAATTGAACCAGTTGAAGAATTAGAAGAGGAGGGAACAGAAGAAGAATTAGTAGGAGAGGAAGAATTAGAAGACGAAAAAACAGCTATTTGTTTTGTAGAAATCAACACTGCCTCTAAAGAGGAGCTACAAAAAATAACTGGTGTCGGACCAGTGAAAGCCCAACTGATAATAGAGGCAAGACCTTTTTCTTCTATTAATGATTTGGTAAGGGTAAGTGGAATTGGTGAGATAACTTTGCAAAAAATAATAGAACAAGGTTGCGCTTATGTTGAACACTACACTGGAGGAGGAGGCGGTGGAGGCGGTGGAGGCGGCGCGCCTACGACCTACCCTAAAATTTTGATTTCCGAAATTCAAATTTCTCCGCTAACTGAAAGATTTGTTGAACTTTATAATCCAAATAATCAAACAATTGATTTGACTAGTTGGTATATTCAAAGAAAAACCCAGACAAGTAGTTCTTGGGATTCTTTTATCTCATCAACCAAATTTGAAGGAAAAACAATCCCTGCCAACGGTTATTTTCTTATTTCTAAACAGATTGAAAATAGTAATATTGTATTAGACTTAACGCTTAGTGATAATAATTCTTTAGTTTTAAAAAATCCAAACAGAGAAATTGTTGATAAAGTTGGTTGGGGCGAAGCTCAAGATTATGAAACTGCTCCTACTCTGAATCCCGAAGCAGGTCAAAGTATCGGAAGAAAATGGATTAATGGAGGATACCAAGATAACGATAATAATCAAGACGATTTTGAAACCCAAGAACCTACTCCAAAAACAGAGAACAGTAAGCCCCTTTTGCCTCAGCCGATTTTAGAGGTTTCTCTTCAAAATTTAGAATTCAGCATTATAGAATCTGCTACTCCTTCGGGAACAGAAGCTTTTAATATTAGTAATGCTGGCGACGGAAGTTTTGAGTGGCAAGGGATTATTGATTATGCCACGCCATCTGATGCCAGTTGGCTGAAAATTGAGCCGAGTTCTGGCCAAGTTTCAGATGAGACGTCGGAAGTTTTGGTTTCTTTAACCCAAGAGGCCGCTGGCTTAGCAAATGGTAATTATGAGGCAGAGATTATAATTACAGCTCAAGGGGCAGAAGGCAGTCCTCAGAGCGTGGAAGTTGAGCTGAAGATTGAGCAGGCTGGCGAAGAAGAACTCCCGACTTTAGAAGTAATTATCAACGAAATCGCTTGGATGGGGACAGGAGCCAATTCAGTCGATGAGTGGATTGAATTATATAATAACACTGATCAGGATATTAATCTTTTTGGCTGGAGATTAAAGTCTTCAGATGGCGGTCCAAATATTATTTTTGGCGAAATCCCAGAAACTTCTATCATCACCACAACTACTATTTCTACTAATGGCTTTTATCTTTTAGAAAGAACAGATGATAATACTATTAGCGATATTCCGGCTGATTGGCAGGGGAGTTTTGGAAATGGTTTAGGAAATAATCCGGATTGTGAAATTTTATCACTTTATGACCAAAACGATAATTTAATTGACAGAACTGTTTGTCTTGATGATGGCAACTGGCCGGCTGGAAAAAATGAGAAGATCGGCGATGATTGGATTAGAATTTCAATGGAAAGAATCGATTCCACGATTTCTGGTTCTATTCCTGAAAATTGGGCTGATAATGATTCAACGATTTCCCAACAAGGATTAGACGCTAAAGGGAATTTAATCAGCGGCACGCCCAGAGCAAAAAACAGTAGTAAGTGAAGGTAAGTGAAGCCGGGCTTCACTTAAACATTGACCTTGGTTTTGATTTTTGTATAATAGTATAAACCCCGTTAGAAAGAACATATTTCCAAGTTTAAGGTAATTTTGTTATTATTGCTTAAATAGTAGGACTTTCTAACGGGGTAAATATGGATAAACAAAAAATCATAGAACTTACCAATAAACTCTATAAACAGACCTTGCTTTTTCCTAAAAAAGAGCCGCTCCGTTATAAGATGAGAGAAACAGCAGATAATATTTTAGCCGAACTTACGGTCTGGGAGATCTCCCATAGCTCTAATCCAAGAAGATTGTCAATTGAGAAAGAATTTGAGGTGCTTAAGAGTTATTTTAACGTAGCCAAATGGCAGAATTGGGTGAGTTTTTTTGATTTATTGAAAATAGAAGAAGAGTATGATAAGATAAAAGGAGAACTGTTCTTTGCTGAAACTAAAGCTAAACCCAGCGGAGAACAATTTTCCTTAGAGCCGAGAAAAAAGAAGATTTTGGAGATTTTGAAAGAAAAGGAAAAAATTCAGGTTTGGGAGGTTAAAAAAATCTTGCCAAATGTTTCCAAAAGAACCTTAAGAAGGGATTTTGAATTTTTATTAAAACAAGGAATAGTGGAAAGAATAGGCGAGAGAAATGAGACATTTTATAAGATTAAGGTAGGACAGAGCGTCCTACCCCAATGTCCCACCTTAAAATGAAAAAAACAAGAGAAATTTTTAGTCAAATTTACGACCAATATGTAGATAAAATCTACAGGTTTATATTTTTGAAAGTGAATTCTCAGGAAATAGCTGAGGATTTGTGTTCAGAGACATTTTTAAAGGGCTGGCAGGCGTTTAAAGATAACAAAAAGGATATTGAAAATCCTCCTGCTTTTTTATATCAGATTGCTCGCAATCTAATTATTGACTATTATAGGAAAAGAGGTAGGACACAAACTGTCTCAGTAGATTGCCTACCGATTACTGATCCTCGGATAGATTTAGAAACAGAGACCATGAATAACTCAGACCTTGAAAGAGTTAAGTCAGTTTTGGTAAATATAAAAGATGGTTATCAGGAAGTGCTTATTTGGCATTATATAGATGATTTATCAATTTCCGAGATAGCCAAGATGCTCAATAAGTCAAAGGGAGCAGTTAGGGTTACTCTTTGCCGTGCCCTGAAAGACCTTAGGAGCAGAATAGAAGAGATTTAAATGAAGCCGGGCTTCACTTATATAAAATTTAAAAATTGTTTAATTTTTTATTCCTTCGTTAAATTTTTGCCAATCGAAATTCCAAGGGTCAGTTTTGCGTGCCGACGCGATTTGATTATGCCCTAATATATTTTCTATTTTGTATTTCGAATTTAGTAACTTAACTAATCCTATTAAAGATTTATATTGATGCTCATTTGGTCCTACAGTTTTAGTATTAATTAATTCAATACCAATAGAGAAATTGTTGATATTAGTTCTTCCATCGGGCATTTTACCTCTTCCCGCATGATAGGCGATATTTTTTTCTTCTACTAAGTGATATATAATGCCATTGCGATCAATAAGATAATGTGCTGCAACACCATAAATCTTGAATTCATAAATAACACCATCAACGCTATAAGGATTATTTCCCAGAACATCGTAACTAGAGTGAATAATAATAGTATCTATTGAACGAGGAGACGACGGTATTTTGTAGCCCCAACTAACAATTTTATTGATAATATTTAAGGAATCACTAGGAGTATCACCCCCCCAATCTGTAAAAATATATTCCCCCAAATCTTTTGTAGGAAAGTGCGACCCTAGTTGAGTTTCCAATTGTATTTCTGTATTTTTTTGACCCAGAAAAACGAAATAAACGGCAATAGCCAAAAATCCAAAAGAAAAGACAAAGATAAATAAAAGAAGAATTATTTTAATTTCTTTCCGCAATATCATATTATCAAATAATAACATTTTTTTGATGTTAAGTGCAATAAAAAGAGCTACTTTTCTTTATTCTAAAAATAAAAAACAAAAATAAACTAAACAACTAATATACTAAATGAACCGACATTTTAATTCCATATTAAAAATAACGATTTTTTTACTCCTTGCAGTGGTTCTGGGAATTTTTATTTATAAGTGGGTTTATCCCCAATTTGAATCCTATTTTGTTCTTAAAATAACTAAGAATCAGCACTCCTCTGAAGAGTTCAAAACTCCTCCGCCGGAGAGTTTGGTTAAAAATAGTCCTCAGCTCTGTAAAATAACCGAGAATAAGGGAAAAGTCATTAAAGTTGATCTTTCGCAGCAAAAAATGACACTTTGTGAAGATGGAAAAATAATAAAAGAATTCTTTGTTTCAACGGGCAAAAAGGAAAACTCTACTCCTAAAGGAAATTTTAGGGTGATTAGCAAATCTACGATGATTTACTCTAAAATGACCGATTGTTGGCTGCCCTTTTGGGTTGGTTTTAAAGGAAATTATGGCTTTCATGAAGTGCCAATTTGTGAGGAAGGAGAAAAAAGAATAGGCGAAAAAGAAATTGGGAAACCAGCTTCGGCCGGCTGTATTAGGTTAAAAATAGGGGAGGCAGAGGATTTTTATCACCGGGTAGAGATTGGGACAAGAATTAAGATTTACGGCCAAACCCCGTAGAAGAATTTTGTAATAAAAGGGCCAGTTTCTCGTCATAATTATATAAAATGACTGAAAAAGAACTCATTGCCAAAATTCAAGAATTAAGGCAGCTTAAACCCAGACAAGACTGGGTTGTTTTGACTAAAAAGCAGATTTTGGGAGAAGAAAAACCTCAATTTTCTTTTATCGGTTTTTTAAAAGAACTTCAGAGAGGAGAGAAATTTGCCTTTCAGCATAAGCCGGCTTTTGCTTTTATAACAACGCTTTTGGTCTTAATCGGCGTCTTTGGTTTTGCCCAGAATTCGGTGCCTGGCGATTTCCTTTTTTCTTTAAAAAAGCTCGCCGAGCAAGGCCAGACAATTTTTATTTCCGAAAAAGAACAGTCAAAATATAATTTGGAGGCAGTTAATAAATGTCTTGATGATTTGACTAAAATTGCCCAGGCCAACCAATCCCAGAAATTAGCTTCAGCTATTACAGAATATCAGCAAACCGTTTCCAAAGCAGTAGAGAGTTTGACCAGAACCGATCCCAAAAAGGACTCCCAGAACTTAAAAGAGCTCGTTGCTGAAGTTAAAAAAATAGAAGAGAAAACCAATATAATAAAATCTTTGGGCATAGAGGGGATAGGCGAGAATCAGGAATGGGATAATGCTTTGGCTCAGATTGTGGAAAGAGAAATTAAAGACCTAGAGGAAACAACTCTAACAGAGGAACAGCAAGAGGCCTTAATTGAGATTCAAAACGATTACGAAGCAGGAAATTATTCTCAAGCCCTTGAAAAAATTCTATTATTAACAAACAATTAAGAGTCGTTAATCGCAGAGGTCGGCTAACGACAATAAATTAAAAATTAATTAATTCCTAAATGAAAAATAAATTATGAAAAAAATATTTTCGATTATAACTGTTTTGACCGTTGCGGCAATGATTATTCCTCAGTCAGCTCAGGCTTTAACGGCTGATGAACTAGAGGTCCAGATTAAGGATTTATCGGCTCAATTATCTGCTTTGCAGACACGGTTAAGCGCTCTTCTTCAGGGAACAACCCCAACAACCACCATTGAAGGTATTCCGGCGGGCTTTACATTTACAAAAAACCTTAGCTTGGAGATGAAAGACGCAGATGTGGTTAACCTAAAGATTGTTTTGGCGGCCGAAAATTGTCTTTCCGGCGTAGCCAATACCAATTATTTTGGTTCAAAAACATTAAAAGCGGTGAAATGCTTCCAATTAAAATACAAGGATGCAATTTCCGAAGCAGCTGGTTATAACATTAAAGCCAGCGGTTTCGTGGGAACCGGGACCAGAGCCAAGTTAAACACGCTTTTGGGCGTTCTATCTCTAGGCACGGTTTGCGGAAATGGAACCTGTGAAACAGGCGAGACATCCTCAAATTGTCCTGCTGATTGTCCAGTTACTCAAGCGACAGCAGCCGGTTTAACAGTTTCTTTAGCTTCTGACACTCCAACCAGCGCACCTGTGCCAGCCGGAGCCTTTAACCAGCCAATGACTAAGATTAACCTGACAGCTGGCACTGAAGGAGATGTTTCTGTTTCCAAAATCACTGTTACCCGGACTGGTTTGAGCGCAAATACTGATATTGATTTGGTAAAGATTTTTGAAGGCACCATTCAAAAAGGCAATGGCGCTTCCTTAAACTCCAATAATCAGGCAGTATTTAGCTTTACCACTCCTATTGTGATTACAGCCGGAACAACCAAAACCTTAACCGTCAAAGCTGACATTTATTCCAGCGCCGGATCAGGCAGATCTATTGCTTTTTCCGTTGCTTCAGCTTCAGACATAGTGTCTAACGCTTCAGCCACATCTGGCTCAGCTGCTGGCAACCCAATAACAATAACCAGTGTAACCATTGGTTCATTGACTATTGCTGCTGGTCCTAACAACCCATCCAGCGATTTAGCGCCGGAAGTAGGAAATACCGGTGTAAGAATCTTGGAAATGAATCTCTTGGGCGGTTCTACTGAAAATGTTGAAGTAACCCAGGTTATTGCGGTAAAAGTTGGGACAATCAACAATACTGACATCAGTAAAGTTGAATTGTACAACGAAACAGATCTCGCAGTTTTGGCGAGCGTAGACACCTTTGATTCAGAAGGAAGAGCAACCTTTGATTTAGCCACTCCTTTGCTTATTACCAAAGGCAACAGCAAGAATTTGTCGGTGAGAGTTGATATTGCCTCTGGCTCTGGCAGAACTATTTCTGCTAAAGTCAAGGACGCAGGCGCTTACACAGTAACTGCTATTGGCAAGACCTTTGGTTACGGCGTAGGATTTGGTTCTTCTTCTTGGGCTGGCACTGCTACTTCTCAAACAGTGGCTGCCGGCGCTTTGGTTGTTACTAAATCAGCTTCAACCCCGGCAACAGGTTATGTGGCTCCGGGCGGAACAGCAGTTCCTCTGGTAACCTATGACTTGGAAGCCAAGGGTGAAGGAGTAACTATTACTGAATTTAACAACACTGTTATTTTAGGCACAGCCAGTTATAGCCAGATAACCAGTTGTACATTGGTTGATGAAAACGGAAATACTGTGGCTGGTCCAGTTGACGCCACTTCAGCTACTGATGACTATATTCATTTCACCGATACCTTTACAGTGCCATTAGGAGTTCACAAATACACTGTTAAGTGTAATTTAGCCAGCGCCATAACGTCAGGCACAATTCAGATTGGGTTTGACGATTCTAACACTGGCGAGAATTCCGGCGGTAATGCTCCTGATGTAGCTATTACTGCCAAAGGCGCCACTTCCAACGACACTATTACACCTAGTCCAGCTGACGCTGATGTCTTAGGCAATACTTTAACCTTCCAAGCAGCGGCTATGGCTGTTGTGACAATGACAACTCCGATTGCAAGCACTATTGTTCCTGGCCAGCAAAATGTCCATTTTGCCAACATCCAGTTGAGCGCAGTAAGTTCCGGAGAAAATCTTAATGTTACCTCAATTGTTGTTTCTGACACTACTGCAAATGGTTCTCAAGGAAATGATATTCAGACCTTAAGATTGTTTGATGCCTCAATTAGCCAATCATCCTGCACTGGAACTGGTAGAGCTTGGGACACAACTTTGAAAATGTGTCGTTTGGCTCCTATTATGCAGCCAGACAGCACCACTGCTAATGCTGTTGACACAACCACCTTTACTTTGAGCACGCCTTTGGTTGTTCCAAAAGCCGGCTCTTCAACAGTAAAGGTTTACGGCGATTACAAGGCCGGAGTCGGAGCTGCTAACGAAAGCCATACCTTTGACATTGCCGCAGTAACTGACATTACGGCAATTGGCGCTACTACTGGAACCACTTTAACAACTGCAATGAAAGGAACGACTCCAACCGGCAATGGTCAGGCAATGACTTACGGCTCGGCTGGAACCTTGACTACTGCTTTGG
>Ga0210051_1000030_pt1 | contig 87990 bp, 80 predicted proteins | sample CryGey092014_all_FD_185464 | JGI IMG/M metagenome (GOLD analysis project Ga0210051, IMG submission 185464) | Groundwater microbial communities from aquifer - Crystal Geyser CG23_combo_of_CG06-09_8/20/14_all (SPAdes) (version 2) | ecosystem: Environmental > Aquatic > Deep subsurface > Groundwater...
AAACGAACACTCCTGCTAAAGAGGAGTCGCATCCCATGAGAAGTAAAGCATTTCCTTTGGCACTATGTTTAGCTTTATGCTTTTTTCAGAGTCTAATCCTGCCATCAGTTATAAGAGTAGAAGCGACTATCGGGGAACAACATAGTCGCCTTTTCCTTCATACAACATCAACGGAGCAAGCACGCACATCGGTGACCCAAGGTCACGTCTCCGGTTACAGTGTAGAGGTATTGCTGAAAGGAAATTGGGGAAAGGCAGGCTTTTTGCCTTTTAACCATTATTTTTCTCAAAAGGTATTGGGCCTCAAGCCGTTCCTTGGCGACAGACAGGAGGCAAGAATAAGGATCAGACAGGAGGGTGGAGCGGCTGCTCACATTGACTCGGTATCGATAGAAGGAAAAGTGCCAAGGTTGGTCTCGGGCCTTTCCGAAAGTAACGTCTATCGGAAACTTGCAAAAAGGGATTTCGACGTTGTTGATGCATATCAAAGGACAATTGAGCTTATCTTCGATCTGAAAGGGGTCCAGGAGAGGACAGTTAATCTAGTCGAAAGGGTTGAGCCCCATGAAATATCAAAGGTCCCTTTCTAGTTTCCGTCTTCGAACAAATGTCTGGTGATAAGGAGTTTCAAGACTCTAAGCGGAGGGCTGCTGGATGGGAAACGAGAACCAGATTGTCATAGAAAGGCACGGCACGGTAACCCTCCTGGACATCAAGGGAGATGTGACCAGTGCCTCCGAATCTTTTTTCAGTCAGGCTTATGCAAACCCTGACGCCTCAGGTGCCCGGGGTCTTGTTCTTGATTTCGGTGAAGGGGCCTACATAAACAGCGGTGGCATTGCCGTCCTGATCCAGCTTTTGGCAAAGACCAACAAAACAAAGCAGAAGGTAGGGATTACCGGCCTTTCAGAGCATTTCAAAAAGATTTTCAAGATGGTGGGGATTGCCAGATTGGCAACCATATATGACTCCGTTTCCGAGGCCATTAGCGCTTTATAGGGATTAGCACTGGCGGGGATATCAACGCGGATGTGGCTGAGATAAAAATGGCTTCCTGATCTTCTTGCTGATGCCGGCATTTCTCGGGGGGCTCTTGCCGTGATATAGTTAGTGTTCATCCGTAAATGGCTATTTTCACCGATTTCGGCGTTGGGCTCAAATTTTAATCCTCGAAATACCTCCATGTATTCCTGTGGTTAAAATTATCGCCCGCCTTGAACTCGATAAAACTATCTCATTTACGGATGGACACTACTTAAGAAAATAGTTACGGGTTTGATAAAAAACGCTGTAGAAAACACTCCCGGCGGTGGGAAGGTTGAGATCATAGTAAGGGACCGCTCTGGAGGTGTGGAGCTTGTTGTTAGTGATACAGGTATTGGTATTATAGAGGAAGATCAAAAGCTTATTTTCGAAGGCTTTTACCCGACGCAGGACACAAACGCGTATTGCTCAAAGAGGCCCTATGATTTCAACGCCGGAGGAAAAGGCGCTGACCTTCTTAGAATGGTCATATTCTCAGAACGTTACAAGTTTAAGATGGGTATAACATCTTCCAGATGCCGTTTTATTCTTTCTGCTACCGATATATGCCCTGGCAGCATAGACAATTGCCCTAACTGCTCTAATATTGAGGAGTGTTACGAATCAGGGGGCACGACCTTCACTGTTTTCTTTTCCAACTGCGGCGAAAAGAACCTTGTGGCTTGAAGTCGGGGGTATATTATCCGGCTATTACATCTTAAATGCGATTTAATTGAGTCCCATATTGCTGGCGGTCATTTGACTTGTTTCGGTAGGATGCCGGTCGCATGGCATTCTGCTTCCTGAAAAGTTTGCCCTGGTCTGAGAGGTGCTTGATGAAGCCCGGAAAAAACGAGATAAAGGAAGAGCGGGTATCAGATCTCTTGATATGGACATGCAAGGGCGATGTAACCTATCAAACAAAACCGGTGCTGGAGGAGGCCTATCGCCGTCAGGAGTCTCATCCATCCAGCAAGATCCTATTTAATTTTGAATCAGAGGCATACTTCAATAGCGAGGGGCTTAAGGTCTTGATTGATCTCATGCTCAAGGCAAAGGCCTTAAATCAGCATGTAGCTGTGTCCGGACTTTCAGATCACTTCAAAAAGATCTTCAATATGGTAGGAATCACAAAGCTGGCAAAGCTTTATGATTCCTTTGAGAGCGCTCTGGAGGCCATATTGGGGCCGGATTGGGAGCTAACCAGAGGGAAAGATGGAGAGTAACCGGCCCGATTCAGCCTCTGAACTCGACAGGCGTATCTATCACCTTAAGACGCTGTACGACGTCAGTAGCGAGCTTTTCAGCAGCATTGATTTCGACACGATACTGAGAAATTTCCTTCTGATGAGCATGGGGAATTTTGGGATAAGCAAAGGGGCAGTGTTCGTTCAGAAATCGGATGACTTTGATGGGGCAAGGCTCATATCTTTTGGGTTTGATGATGAAAATATAGACGCCCTTAAGGAATCAAGCCTCAGGATGACCAAGATCTTAGCAGGGACGAGTGACAGCGGTTCAGTGATGCTTGCACCGGAGGGATTCCTTTCTGAGGTTGCAGCCCTTCTTCCATTTGGGCTGGCCGATGAGTGCCAGGGACTTCTAATCTTGGGTGACAAATTAACAGGCGTCGCCATAACAGAGGATGACAAGGAGTTGCTTATCACCCTCGTTAACAATCTTGTGGTTGCTCTCAGAAACGCGTGTTCTTTTGAGAGGATCTCAAGACTTAATGTGGAACTTCAGGCCAAGAACGAAGAGCTGGAGACGACCCTCAGTGAGCTTAAAGCAGCCTTGAGGAAGGTAGAGATTCTTGAAAGCATAAAATCCAACCTTTGTAAATTTGTTCCAACCACGCTTAAGCGGATCATTGAAGACACCGGAACAACCCTGTGCCTGGACCCTAAAGAGTGTGACGTATCAGTGATGTTCCTGGATATTGAGGGCTACACCAAGATTACTGAGCAGATTGGAGCGGCTGCCGTCAATGATCTTGTCGAGCGCTATTTCTCCGTCTTCATGGACGCAATCTACACAAACAACGGCGATGTGCTGGAGACATCAGGCGATGGTTTGCTGGTGGTATTTTTTTCGGCTGACGAAAGGACCAAGGCCGGCGAAGCAGTCAGGGCAGCCCTGATGATCCGTGAGCAGACCTCAAAGGTGAATGAGACCTACCGGGGAAGGTATCAACCGCTGTGCATCAATATCGGCATTACCTCAGGCCCGGCCGTTGTGGGAACAAATAAGTTTGAAAGCTATACCGGAGTCAGGTGGACCTATACTACCCATGGGGCTACGGTGAATCTGGCTGCTCATATATGCTCCCAGGCGAGGGGCGGCGCAGTATTTCTCTGCAAGGAGACAGCCCAACGGGTCAAGGATTTTTGCCGGACGACGAGCATGGGAACATTTGCCTTAAAGAACATCCAGGAACCAGTTGAAATATTTGGGATAACTTAAGGGCACGATTGTTAGCACTTGACTATCCTGATTACTTCCTGTTTCCAGCGAATTTCCTCAAAAGGTATCAGCTCAATAATTGGGGAGGATGGCTTTGCGCAAACCAGAAATCAGCTTCTGTAGGTGCGCCTTCAGGCGCAGGGCGCAAGGTTCCCATGCGGCTGAAGCCGCACCTACCCCGGATTTTTGAGCTGATACCTCAAAAGCATCTTGCTTGTCCTTCACTGACCGGATAGAGAAATCTTTCTTCGTTGACATCTGCCATAACCCTCTGCGCAAGAGTCACAGAATCTTTGAAGACAGTTGCTTCACAAGAGTCTTGAGTTCCTCGATCTGAGCCTCCTGGGCCGAAAGCCTCTGGTTCTGAGCCGCTATCTCCGAGTTCTGCGCTTCCATCCGCGCCTGCTGAGCTTTGACGGCTTCAACAAGGACGACCGTTAACTTGTCATAGGAAAGCGATTTCTTTCCGTCTTTTCCGGTTCTCACAAGCTCAGGTAGGACCTTCTCCACATCCTGTGCTATGAGCCCGATCTGCCTTTCATTGCTGAAACCTCTATCCGGATTTTCCTCAGTGCGCCATTTGAAGGCTACTCCTTTGAGGTTTGTGACCTTCCCCAGCGAATCCTCAAGCGGCCGGATATCCTTCTTGAGGGATATGTCGGAAGGCGATGCGAGATCGGAAATAATAAGGCTCCCGTTTATCTTAACTGAGCGGTTGAAGAACTCGCCATAAATAAGGGGACTGGAGGAGTTTGAATTATGGATGTAGAGCCTGCTGGAGCCATTATCATTATACCCGGCCTGGTAACCTATGAAGACATTATAGTTTCCATTTTGATTCCCCTGACCGGCGCTCTTTCCCAGAAAGACGTTGCCTGAGCCCGTGTTGTTTGCACCTGATACCCTTCCTAAAAAGACGTTGTCTGAGCCATTGTTATTAAGGCCAGCGGCCTCTCCCATAAAGGTATTGGATGATCCATACGTATTATTCTTACCTGCCATGTCGCCCAGGAAGGAGTTGTATTCTCCCTTAACATTTTCAAAGCCGCTGAAGTTCCCCACAAAGGTGTTCCTGAGGCCTTCGGTATTCTTTACCCCTGAACTCTTTCCGATGAACGTATTGTCAGAGCCTGATGTGTTGCCATGACCGGCAAATATGCCAAGAAAGGTGTTAGTGCCGCCGCTGACGTTGCTATGTCCGGCGTAATAACCCAGGAAGGTATTACCAGTCCCTTCGTTATTATTGTATCCTGATTCAACCCCAATGAACGTGTTTTGAGTCCCGGAAACATTAGACTGCCCAGATGACTGTCCCAAAAACGTGTTGTCGTTTCCGGTGGTGGTTGCCTTGCCTGCCGATGCCCCAACAAAAGTATTGTTCGATCCTGTGTTGGCTGGATGTGAGGTAATGCTCAATCCGGCATCGAGACCATAGAATGTGTTGGCTGTGCCCTCCAAGCCCTTAAGTGTCTCACCTGAAGGGTTCTCCCCTGATGCCGCCGCGACGACCGCTCCTTTTGACCGGTCACCGGATTCCAGATATATTTCCCTTATGGCGCTGCGTATCTCCGAGTCTCTCCTCACATAATCCCTTACCCTGTCCTTTAAAGCTTCATCCATCCCGGCCAAGGCAACTGAGACATCCACCATGAATCTGTTTCCAAGAGACCACTGTCCCTCTGCCTTTGAGTCAAAGGCCCTTACAAACCAGACATAGCTTTCCCCTGTCTGCAATGCGTCATTTCCGGATGCACTCCAGGAAAGCGCAGGCGCCGGGATATCCACCCTCAGTACAAGTTCACCCCTTTGTGCCATCTCTCCGTGGTCTGTTGAATCATCCTGCGCCTTGAATACCTCAACCCTGTACCCAACGGCCCATTCAACTGAAGACCAGCTAAAAGTCGGGCAACTGCTTACTATGACTGCTGCCCCGTTCCATCCTCCCGGAGATACGCCCACTGGAGCAGGCGGAAGTGAGTCAGCGGCGGCAGAGCAGACACCAAGAACCAGGATACAAATAAAGATTACTTTTTTCATTATGGTCCCTCACATACCTTCATATACTGTTTAAGGAAAGCCAACCGTTGACTGGAAATAATTTACGTGAAAGCCTTTAGCTGCGATAATAACAGCTTACTATATTGCAGGAGAAGCCCATTAGGAAACTCCGTGTCCATTTATAAGGAACTATATCAAGTTTATCGTATCAGTTCAATAATTGGGGGGATGGTTTTGCCCTGACCAGGCCATGCAGACCAGGAATCAGGTTCTGTACGTGCGCCTTCAAGCGCAGGGCGCACGGTTCATGTGCGGCTGAAGCCGCACCTACCCCGCATTTTTGAGCTGATACAATTTATCTATAAATTTCATTGATAACTGTCCCATCTGAAGGGTAATATGTCAACGGCAAGATTTGTGCGTCGGCTCGTGCTTAAACCGGGTGGGGAAAAGATTAGATTTGAAATCCGGTTCGTTCAGTGCTGAGATAACGCTCGGATCGGGGAGGCAATATGGAAACAGAGTTCTACAGACAAGTTCTTGACAGTATAGCAGACGGCGTTTACTTCGTTGACAGGGAAAGGCGCGTCACCTTCTGGAACAGGGGGGCTGAGCGCATAAGCGGTTACGCGGCCGGGGAGGTTATCGGAAGGTCCTGCGCTGATAATATACTCAGGCACGTGGATGCCTCCGGAAAGCAGCTCTGCGTAACAGGATGCCCTTTGGAGGCGGTGATTGCGGACGGCACCATGAGGGAGGCCCAGGTTTTTCTTCACCATAAGCTGGGCCACAGGGTGCCTGTGGATGTGAGGGCCACGGCCATGCGTGGTTCCAAGGGAGAGATCCTTGGGGCGGTTGAGATTTTTAACAGCAACGCAAAGCAGGTCAATGTGCTGGAGGAGATCCAGAAGCTCAGAAAGGAGATACTGACAGACCCCTTGACCGGCATAGGCAACCGGCGATACGCCGAGATGCGGCTTTCCGAGTGCGAAAAGGACCAAAAGGATTATGGCATCTCCTTTGCTGTCTTGTTCGTGGACATTGATCACTTCAAGGACGTTAACGATACCTGGGGCCATGATGTGGGCGATAAGGTCCTATGCATGGTAGCCAAGGCCATGTCAAACGCACTCCGGGGGCTTGATGTGGTCTGTCGCTGGGAAGGAGAAGAGTTTGTCGTAATAATGAGCAATATGTCGGCAGACGGATTGGGTAACCTGGGTGAGCGGCTCCGAATGCTGGTCGAGTATAGTTGGGTTGATCATGGAGGTAAGATGATCTCGGTGACAGCCTCCTTCGGGGGAGCGTTATCGCGCGCCGGGGAATCGGGGCTGGATGTAGTAAGGCGTGCCGACTCGCAGGTTTACAGGAGCAAAGAAGAGGGCAGAAACAGGGTCAGCATTGATTCTTAATATCTGTTCAGGCCGCAGAATATCTTTCTAAGCGTGCGTTCATCAATGCGGCTCATAAGCAGCCTGTCATAATCGGTTTCCGGCTCGGGCCTTTCAAGCGAACCTTCGTTGTCTGCAACTGGGCGGGGCTCGACTAAAAGACAGTCGTTTTGGATATCAGGATCGAGTCCGCGATTGTTATCTATCCAGCAGTTGCAGAAGTCATGTGGCCCTACGCAGAGAAACACGATATCCTCAAATTTTCTCATGCAAATAAGCCGATATCCGGCGCCCAGGTTGAACTTCCTGGAATTGGGTATCCTCGCTTCCCCATATTTTGTCATGGTTTTGGTGCTCTGTGGGAGCATCCTGTTCTTGGAGGCGTATGCTCGTATGAGCTTTTCGGCACGCTCCGATACAAGGGCGGCTTTGCCGCCGCCTTTCTTGAGTTCCTCCAGCCATTTTCTGAACTGCGGTTCCCTGTAGATGTAAACTGCCATATCAATCGTCTATTTCAGGGCCTGCCGAATGCCCCGCAGGCAAGAAGGGCCGCTCCCAAAGCTCCCATCATCTGAGGTTGTTCCGGGACGTTAACGGGGCTGTCCATAGCCTCCTCCAGCAGTTTTATCATGCATGGATTAAGGGCCACTCCTCCAGCAAAGACCAAAGGCCGGGCAGCGGAGACCCTTTTGAGCATGGATACCGCCCTTCGCACAACTGACCTGTGAAGACCCATAGCTATGTCGCGGCGGTTTTCCCCTTTTGCCACCAGGGATGTGACCTCGGATTCTGCAAAGACGGTACACATGCTGTTGATCTGTAAAGGCTTTGCGGCCTTGAGGGCCTCCCGCCCGAATTCGGAGAGCCCGTAACCTAATGATCTTGCCATAATTTCAAGGAACTTTCCCGTGCCGGCCGCGCAGCGGTCGTTCATCTCGAATTTGCCGACCCTTCCGTCCTCGGTAAGTGCTATGGCCTTACTGTCCTGGCCGCCTATGTCCAGGATGGTCTTTGCATCCGGGAAAACAGATCTGACCCCTACCGCATAGGCCTTTATTTCAGTTACGGTAGGGGCTTCAAAGGCGATCTCAAAGAGAGCCCTTCCGTAGCCGGTTGCCATGATACGGTCGTAGGAGACGCCCTCAAGGATGGTTTTTGCCTGGGATATCGGGTCATAGCCGGTGTCCGCCTGCCTGGATTCGGTTACCCTGCTTCCTTCCACGACAACAAGCTCTATGGAGCGGGAGCCGATATCAATGCCGGCGCATCTAGGATAATCCAAACCGACTTCTCCCTACTTTGAGCCGATCATTTCGATAAAGGCCTGGATCCTGGTCTTGAGCTGACCGGCGTCCTCGCTGCCGTAATCTGTCTCGATCCTCAATGTGGGTATGCGTGCCGATTCGAGTTCCTTTTCAACCGGTATGGATTCCATGATATATGGCTGGCAGAACTGAAGACTATAGTGTATGACACCGTCGGCCTTGTAATCCCCGGCCATCTCCTTTACATGGGCGATCCTGTCCGGGTTGGGTGTAAATATCGCGCAGTCAACCTTAAAGTGGCGCTCGACAATGGCATCCATGAGATCATCAACCGTCTCGGCCTTGGGTTCCGTCAGATTTCTTGTTCCCCTCTCTCCGACGCAGGATTCCTCTCCGACTATGACGGCGCCGGAGGTCTCTATGATCCAGGGTAACTTCCAGTTTGGGACCGCCATGGGGCAGCCTGAAAGGAGAACTCGCGGGGCGCCCTTGGGGAACACCCCTTCGCTCTTGGCAATCCTGGCCTCAAGCTCATCGCAAATCCTGTTTACAGAGTTCGTGAAGCGCACGGGATCGTCATAGAAAAAGACCTGATTTATGAGAAGTGCATCGAGACCTGATATGGCGGCAGGATCAGCCTTTCTTAGTTTTGCGAGCCTGTGAATAGCCTTTCTCTTGTTGTTGACTATCTCTATGCCTTTCTTTAGCCTTGCCGCGTCAATCTTGACCCCGGTGAGATCTTCAACCGCCGTCTTAAAGCGTAGATATTCAGTTCTGAGAAGCTCTCTTCCGCCTGCTGTTTTCACCTGGGGAAGGTCCATTACGTAAAGATTGGGGACCAGCTTTCCCAACGTCTCGTAGGACTTTTTCTTTCCGTCACAGGTGTTTTCACCAACTATCATGTCCGCAGACTCGATGTAAGGGCATACCTTTCCAAGCTTGAAGCCGAAGGCGGATTTAATGAGGGCGCAGGTGTTGCGGGGGAGATACTTCTCAACCTCTTCCGTCGCGAAATCCGCTCCGGTGCAAAGTCCTACAAGGGTTGCGTCAGCCGCCCTCACGATCTCCTCAGGAACAAACACGCAAAAGGAGCCTATGACCTTTCTGCCGGCGGCCTTTTCATCCAGCAACTCCTTGACCCTTAGACCGTGGACCTGGCTCACCACGAAATCAAAATACTCCATACCCTTTGGGCGGTTTTCCTGTGTCATGAAGACATCTTTGTATCCTTGTCCGAGCGCGGCCAGCAGCGCGTCGTGGGCCTCAAGATCAAGCCCGAGGTCCTTCCACATACTTCTGTATTCTTCACTCATAAATAACTCCCCTCAATTGTCTTTTGTTTTTGTTGTTTGACTGCCGCAGGTTATGCGGAAAGAGAGACGACCCTGCCCTGCCGGGTAAGGCGTAGACGGATTCCTCATGTAAAACCCTGGGGAAATGTTCGGTCAGTCCTGATAGCAACCATGTTGAGCAATGTAACAGCGATAACCATTGTGTCAAACTGGAATATCCGAAGTAATCGGAATTTTGGTAAGGTTATTCCGATGTATTGATTACGATCTGTGCGTATCAGCTCAATAATTGGGGGATGGCTTTGCGCAGGCCAGGACATGCAGGCCAGGATGTAAGAGCCGAGATTAAGGCGGCACTCCCTGAGGGGGCGGCGTTTCTTTTACGTTTGTTTCACTGTCGGAGATGCTGAGTTTACCGTGAAAATACACCCCCCACCCCGACCCTCCCCCGCGCGGGGGGAGGGAAATCCTCGACCTCGCAAAGTGCAGATCCGGAGGAAAATTTTCATTAGCGGGGGCGACAAAATATTTCTGTCATGAGCGTTTACTTAGATTAGATCAGGACAACCCGGGACGCTATTTTGTGGAGTTGTATATTGCTATGGTGAAACGCCCTTCGGTCTTGACCTCCTTGGGCGGAGGCAAGGCGGTGCGCGCATAGAAGCGGCTGTCTGCGAAAAGTACTACGCCTCCTGCGTCGGATTTAAGAGTCAGGGACTTGAATCCGTCCAGATTGAGAAGCCTTTGTACCGAGTCCGGATATGTCAGGCCGTGTTCAAGTTCGCCCCCGTCAAGGAGCAGGTGTACGTCGCTCCTCTTCAGGTACCAGCAGACAGATGCGGCAAGGGCCTCATCAGAGACAACCACTGCCCCTTCAGGTATCTCGATTCCATGGCGCTCTATAAATGCCCCTGGAGCCTTCCTTGCCTCTATGCCCTCAGGCAGTATGAAATGGGTTGAAAAGTAAGCCAGTAGAGGTGCCGCCGCTATAAGAACCAGGACGGTTTTTCTCTCCTTAAGTCTTCCTGCAAGAAAGGCCAGTATTGCCCAGGTTGTCAGTGTAAAGGCAATAAGAAGCTGCTTCCACAACTCGGATGGTCCAAAAAGCGTTAATTTTGAAAAAGGAAACAATACAAGGATAATCACAACCACTGCTCCTGCTGCTGCCAGAGCGGATGAACTCAGAGCAAAGAAGGAAAAAAGCCTGCGCCTCCCTCCTTCAAGATAGCCGTTTAATCCATTTGCGATAAGTATGGCAAGCGGAGGCAGACAAGGAAGGACATAAGTGGCAAGCTTCCCCTTGGAGGCGGAGAAAAAGAGAAAGGGAAAGACAAACCAGCACAGGGAAAAGCGGATCAGTATGTCACGGCCTTTGGTCTTCCTGTACCATGCGACTGCAGCCGGCGCAAAGAGACTCCAGGGAAAGGATAGAAGCGGGAGAAGGGCTGCAAAGTACCAGAAAGGCTGAGGATGTTGAGGGTTATCTGAGAAAAATCGTCTTACATGCTCTACCCAGAAGAAATAGTGCCAGAAGGTCGGCTCTCTCTGAGCGATAAGGACGGCCCAGGGAAGGCATGTGAAGGCGGCAAACAAAATGGGTATCCATGGCATGCTGAACAACGAGCGCGCCTTCCGTTGGAGCAACAGAAAGGGTGCGGCAGCAAGGGTGGGAACGGCAAAGGCAAGGAATCCCTTTGTGAGAAAGGCAAGGCCGCAGAAAATTCCGGTAAACGAAAGCCATAGAAACCTTGTCTTGGCCTCAGAGGATAGAAAAGCGCAGAGAAAAGAGGCGCAGGCGGCCGTTAGAAAAAGAGTCAACTGACTGTCCAAGACGTTGAAGGTGCCTACCCCGAATACCTCCGCAAAGGTAAGATAGATAAATGAGGCAATAAGAGCGACCTGTTTTCCTGCTCCCCTACAAGCGACCAGAAGAAAAACTATAAGAGACGTGAGCCCAACTGAGAGGGCGGCTGGAAGCCTTGCGGCAAATTCATTCTCTCCGAAGAGCACTATGGAAACGGCTGAGAGCCAGTATCCCATTACGGGCTTTTCAAAGTATCGGATGCCGTTAAGCCTGGGAACCACCCAGTCCCCTGTCTCTATCATCTCCCTTGGTATCTCTGCATAGCGGGTTTCATCAGGGATGACAAGCGGTCGGACGCCCAAGGGGACTATGAAAAGCAAGACATAAACGGCCAAGACCGCAAATATCCACTTCCTCATGCCGAGACCTGTCTCATCCGGCAAGGGCGGATGCAGCGTTTTGGAGCCCTGTTCTCTCCGGTTGTCTTGATTGGTCAGGGTATCCAAAACTGCTTTCACCGACTTTCCGCCGGTTCTTGAACGCAGACCCATCCTTCACGGCCCGGGATCTCTAGCCTGCGGATTTTCGATGTGGTTATTTCGTTATAATCTCTTAACAGCTCACCAAGAGGAACAAAGTTCCATCCGGAGTTCTTCGCCTCAAGGAGAAAATCTTCAAACATGGCAGCGCGTGAAACCCCCTCCACCTCTGCATGCACCGTGAGAACATTGAGACCGTCATCTCGGAATAGGCTTAGAAGCTTTCCGTTATAGTCCGAGGGCCTTACACCCTTTCTTCCAATCAGTTCATCGTAGGTAGGAAGGGTGACAGGTATCTGGGGCGTGGCAAGGCTCTTACCACTCACGGCCGCATTAAATACGCTATAGCCGCGGCAATCGCTGTTATAGAGAAAGCGATAGTCTTCCTTGGCAACAATTGCCTCCTGCGTGCATCTCCATCCGGGGGCCGCGGAGCAGGTGGGCGCCCTCCCAAGTATTTCCTTTAACGCGTTAAACCCTTTTCCTATCTCATCCCTTAACTTGGCAGGCCCCATGCGCTCTATGCCCGCCTGCCAGGCATGGTGATCCCAGGCATGAAGCCCTATCTCATGTCCGCTAGAGGCTGTTTGCCTTATAAGATCAGCGCATCTTTCTCCTATCTTGGGGCCAGGCCAGATGGTTCCCCTTATCAATATATCAGGTCCGTAAAGAGATGCGGCCCTGGTTCGAAGCATCTTTAGAAAAAAACGGGGTCTCAGCATCCTTATGAGGTGCCTTCCCATGTTGTCGGGTCCTACCGAGAAAAAAAAGGTTGCCTTGACACCTGCTGCTTCCAGGATGGATAGCAGCCTTGGTACTCCGAGTCGGGTGCCTCTCAAGGTGTCAAGATCAATTCTCAGACCGGCAATTTTCGATTTCAATGCGTCTATTCCTTGATTGTTTGCACCTGGAAACCAAAATTTATCAGAAAAATCATTTTCCCCATTTCCTCTCCCGCAGCGGGTTGGGGATACAGGAAAAGGGGAGTTTTCATGGCTGTTTGGGACCGCTCGGCCATGAACGTTTGGGTCGTTCCGGTCCGAAGAATCCCGGCTTAAGTGAGTTTGCAGGTGCGGTTTCAACCGCACTGCGCATATCCCGCATCATGCGGTAGCACAATACTCAGCCGAGCTTGCGGCCTGCCTCAGGAAGAAATCGAGAGTCGTTATAACCGCTTCCTCAAGGGTTATCTTAGGGGTCCATCCCACGAGTCTTGCTGCATTCTTGATGCTGGGTTTCCTGTGCTGGACATCCTGATAACCTTCTCCGTAATAGGTCCTGCTCTCCACGGTTCGGAAACCGGCAAAGGGGGGGAATTTAGACCGCAGGGGATGAGCCTCGAACCCGGCAAGCAGAATCTCGGCAAGCTCTTTGATACTTGCCTCATTTACAGGATTGCCTATGTTTATTATCTGTCCATCGCATCTTCCGCCTTCGTTTTCTATTATCCTGTATAGACACTCGATCCCGTCTTCAAGGGCTGTAAAGCAGCGCTTCTGCCTGCCGCCGTCAATCAACTGGATGGGAGTTCCTTCAACAAGGTTGAGTATGAGCTGGGTAATGGCCCTGGAGCTTCCGATCCTTGCCGAATCAAGCGTGTCGAGCCTGGGGCCTATCCAGTTGAAGGGTCGGAAGAGCGTGAATTTTAGCCCCTCCTTCTGCCCGTAGGCCCATATCACCCTGTCGATGAGCTGCTTGCAGCAGGAATATATCCACCTCTGCATCCTTATCGGCCCGAGGATGAGTCTGGAGGTGTCCTCATTGAATTCAGGGTCATCGCACATCCCGTACACCTCGGATGTAGAGGGGAAAAGCACTCTTTTTCCGTAGCGCACGCAGTAGCGGATGATCCTTAAGTTTTCCTCGAAGTCCAGTTCGAAGACCTTGATCGGATTGCGGGTGTATTCTATGGGGGTAGCAATTGCGACAAGAGGTATCACTATGTCGCATTTTCTTACATGGTATTCGATCCATTCCCTGTGTATGGCTATGTCGCCTTCGTGAAAATGAAAATCGGGGCGGTTCTGAAGTCCCTCCAGATACCTGGACTGGAGGTCCATACCGTGCACTTCGTAGCGGCCGCTTTCTAAAAGCCTTTCGCTCAGCGCGTTTCCTATGAAACCGTCAGCACCCAGTATCAGCACGTTCTTTTTCTTAAGATGTGACATCCTCTTGCCGAGGCATGCCCCGAACCTCATCCCTTTGGCAATCGCCATTTCCTCTGCCAGTTGACTGCCGGTCATGAAGACTCCACCGTCTGTCTGGCCGAAATCAACCCGTAGCGCGCCCGTCCCGCAGGCGATCAAGAAAGGGCTTGTGGTTATTACCGTTCCGGGCAGGATATCCTCTTTGATTACATCCGCCTCGCTTACCTGCCAGAAGATGCACTTTCTGTCGCCCAGATGACTGAAGGCGCCGGGATAGGGCCTTGTGACCGCCCTTACAAGATTTCTTACCCCCCTTGCCATCTTATGCCACTGGATTTCTCCGTCCTCGGGTCGCCTGCCTCCGAAAGCGCTTGCTGCGGCATTGTCCTGCGGAGCGCGGCCCGCCTTTCCCTCTTTGATCAGGGGAAGGGCCCTTTCTAGGAGAATGGTAGCCGCCGCAGTCATCTTTTCAAAAAGGCTCCTGGCGGTGTCTTCGTAGTCTATGATGACAACTTCCCGATCCAGGATATCGCCGTCGTCCTGTCTGGGGGTCATGTAGTGAAGGGTTACGCCTGTTTGGGTTTCTCCGTTAATAATGGCCCAGTTGACCGGACATCTTCCCCTGTACTTGGGCAGAAGAGAGCCGTGCAGATTGATGCAGCCTCTGTGGGGTATGGAGAGGATGGACTTTTTGAGCATCTTTCTATAGTAAAAGGAAAAAATGATGTCCGGTGCCAAGGCCTTGATTCTTTCCGCCCATAAGGGATGATTTATGTCCTCGGGCGCAAAAACCGGAATGCCCTTGGATGCGGCAAGCTCAGCGACGGAGTGAAACCATACATTTTCGCCCGGATCATCCTTGTGAGTGAATACCGCAAGGATATCAAAACGGTTATTGAGAAGGGCTTCGATTCCTGCGCAGCCCATGTCGTGATATGCAAGAACAACTGCTTTCATAATTTCACCAATCGGTTATGTGAAAATGCCCCTTGCCTTTGTCCCTCCCCCTTTACCGTCCAAACGTCGGGCTGGGGCGCCATTATTCCCTCCCCCTCGACGGGGGAGGGGTGGGGGTGATGTTCATCTTTTGTGCCCCATTCAGGGCATGACCGTTAACTGGATTCTTCGATTCTTTTTTCCGCGCCAGCCACCTGCTGAATAAAATAACGAGGTCTGGCTCTCACGTCCTGGTATATCCTTCCGATGTATTCCCCCATGAGGCCCATGGCAGTGAACTGGGCCCCTACGAAAAAGAAAAGAGCCGCAAAGAGGGTAAAGACCCCCTGGGCCGCCCATTCAGGTCCGTGAATAAGCCTGAGGGCTATCAGCAGCAGGGCAATAGTGAGGCCCAGGGCGGCAAAAAAACCGCCTATGAGGCTCAGCAGCCTCAGAGGAAATGTAGTCATGGTGGTAAGGAGATCGAACTGAAGGTTGATGAGCTTCCAGAAGCTGTATTTGGATTCCCCCATTCGTCCCTCATGCCTTACGGGTATTTCAACCGTATTCTTGGCAAAGCTGTTTGCAAGCACCGGGATAAATGTGCTTCTTTCATGGCACCTTAGCATGGCATCAACAACCGGCCTTGCATAGGCCCTGAGCATGCAGCCGTAATCATGCATGGAGACTCCCGTTGCCTTTCTGGCGGCCATGTTGATTGTAAAGGAGGCAAGGCGCCTGAAGAGGGTGTCCTGTCTTTCCGTCCTTACGGTTCCAACCACGTCGAAGCCCTCTTGTATCTTTTGGAAAAGCTTCGGTATCTCCTCCGGCGGGTTTTGAAGGTCGGCGTCCAGGGTAATGACCGCCTGTCCCCGCGACTGGGCAAGCCCTGCCATGACAGCCGGATGCTGGCCGTAGTTTCTGTTGAGGATCACTCCTACAAGCCTGCCGCAGTTTGCCCGGGCTGCATCCAGTATCTTTTTCGTGGAGCCGTCCGTGCTTCCATCGTCAACGAGGATTATCTCGTAAGCTATCTTGAGGGCTTCGCACACCTTCATGCATCTATCTATTAATTCGTCGAGATTCTTTATCTCGTTTAAGACAGGTATCACAAGTGACAGATCAAGGCCTTCCTTCATGGACGATTACCTTACCAGGGCCTCCTTTGCTGCATCAATGACATCGTTCAGATCGTCTTCCGTCATGTCCGGGAAAAGCGGAAGGGACATGATCCTCTCAGAGTTCCATTCCGAATTTGGGAGGGCGCCGGGCCGGATGGGCATCGTCTCTCGGTAGTATCTCTGGGTATGGACGGCCATAAAGTGGATTCCTGTCCCGATGTTTCTTTCTTTTAGTCTCCTCATGAAATCGTACCGTGATATGCCCGCCTTTCGGATGTCTAGGCGCACTATGAAAAGATGCCATGAATGCTCCATATCACAGGGCGGGTCTTTCAAGGGGATAAGCTCCGGGATTCGGCTTAGCCTTTCCCTGTAAAGCATGGCCAGGGCCTTTCGTCTTGCGTTGAGAGAGTCGAGCCTTGCCAGTTGGCTTATCCCGAGCGCAGCTGCCATGTCTGTCATGTTGTATTTGAAACCCGGCTCCAGGACCTCGGCCTGGGGAGATCTTCCCTGCACGCTTCGGTCGTAGGCGTCCACACCCAACCCGTGAAAACGGAGGCTTCTTATCCTTCGGGCCATCTCCTCTTGATCCGTGCAGAACATGCCCCCCTCGCCGGTAGTTATGTTCTTTATCGGATGGAAGGAAAATATGGCGTGGCCCTTCCGCCCTACCGGTATACCGCCGCATTTAGTCCCCAGGGCGTGTGCCGCATCCTCAACTATTTCCACCCCGGCCCTGCCGGCGATCTCCCTTAAAGGAGCAACATCGGCTGCTGCGCCTGCGAAATGGACCGGGATCATGAGCTTCGTTCGGTGAGTCATGGCCGCTTGGAAGTTTTCAGGAGGGGCCATCAGGGTGTCTTTGTCAACATCAACAAATACAGGCGTTGCGCCGGAAAGGACAATAAGATTGACCGTTGAAACCCAGGTCATGGATGGGGTGATGACCTCATCACCGGGGCCGATGCCCAGGGCCATGATTATTAGATGCATCCCTGCCGTTGCAGAGGCGAGCGCTACTGCATTTTTGCATCCCACCTTGCCTGCAAATGCCTCCTCAAAGGCTGCGACCTTAGGTCCCGTGGTGATCCAGCCCGAGGCGAGGACATCCTTTACCGCGTCAATATCCTCGAGTGAAATACTCGGCCTTGAAAACGGAAGAAAAGTTTCTCTTTGGCTAAATGTCATTGTCCGCACAAACCTGTTTCTTGAAAACCCTGATTAAATAACTGATAGGTTTTCTAGCACAGAGGGGCGTTGAATGCAACGAGGGAGAGGCGACAAAAGCGGCGGAGTGAATGAAAGAGGATTAAGCACAGGGGAGGAGGTCTCCCAAGAGTACCTCAGGGAGCCTGTCTTCAAAGGATGAACCCCAGTGAAAGGAGAATCGAGAAGAAAAGCGTAAGCCTTGCAGTCCTTGCAAGAGAGAGGTTGAGATCTTTTCCAGAAAGTCTCCATAGGCTTAAAGTGAGGGAAAGCGCCTCAGGAGAGCTCACGAAGACAAGCAGCATAGTGTAGGAGAAAAGGCCTGAAAGGGCGGGCGCTAGAACAATGAGGTATGCCCCTGAGATCAAAGCCGCAAATTCTATCCTTGTGGCAGTTGGACCTATGATCACCGCAAGGGTTCTTTTGCCCACTTTTTTATCGGTCGGAATGTCCCTGAGGTTGTTTACGACCAGAATCGCTGCAATAAGAAGACCGACAGGAATGGAGAAAATCAGGGACGCGACGCTCAGGCCAAGGGCCTGTACATAGTATGTTCCGCATACGGCCACAGGCCCGAAGAAGAAAAATGCGAAAGGGTCTCCGAGGCCGTTTGAGGAAAGAGGGTATGGGCCGGCGCTGTAAGCAAGGGCTGCTATGATGGATGCTCCCCCTATGGCAAGAACAGGCCAGCCTGCGTGAATGATGAGCAATATGCCTGCGCCCGAGGCAAGTACAAAGGAGATCACCATGGCTGCGAAGACCTTCGCCGGGGAGATAAGGCCGCTCTGCGTCACCCTGACGGGGCCAAGCCTTTCGCCTGTGTCAATGCCTTTGATAAAATCAAAGTAATCGTTTGCCAGATTTACGCCTATCTGAATGAATACGGCTCCCAGCAGGGCGGCCAGGGCGGAGGGAAGGTAAAAGGATTGGTGCGAGGCGGCCAAAGCAGATCCTACGATCACAGGGGATACCGCCGCAGGAAGGGTGCGGGGGCGGACCGCGGTTATCCAGTCACTCAAATTACCTGCCGGAGCTTTCATTTGTCATAATCCCTCTATCTCATACAATTACAGCGGAGGACTTATAGAATAATCTCCCTGATTACTGACTGGTTCCCAATAATCCGGTCACAAACCATGCCTGGTCTGATCGGGTGCAAAGCACAGCCTGTGAATAAATTATGGTCATGTGTCGGCAGCCAGAGGTGGCCCTTCAGGTTGTTGGAGTATCGCGAGTGAATCATTATGAGGCGGCATAGTTGTTATTTGCTGAAAACGCGTTCCGGTTCAGCCTCATTTCAAGACTCTCCAGTGCAAGATAAAAGGCCAGTCCCATAAGCCCCATTGCCAAAATCCCAGCATACATCTGGGGGTAAAGGAGCACCTGGTAGGTCTCAACAACGATATAGTAGCCCAGACCGTAGGTGGTAAGGGACTGCTCCGCAATAAAGAGCACCGCTATGGCGGTTCCTACGGAAACCCTGAGCGCTGTTATCACAGCGGGAAGGGATGCGGGCAGATATACGAATCTGAGAAGCGCTCTTCTTCCGGCCCCTAAAGATTTAACGGAAAGGATGAGTTCTTGAGAAAGCCCATGGGCCTCATCCCTTACAACCACAAGAATCTGGAAAAAAAGTATCATAGCTATGAGAAATACCTTTGATAGGTCGGTTATACCCATGATGACGTATATTACCGGCAGAAATACTATCTTCGGTATGGGGTAAAAAACCGCTACGAGGGGATAAATAAGGCGGTCAATACTTCTGAACTGGCCCATGACCAGGCCCGCAGGAACCGCGCAGATCACAGCAACAATTACCGATATTATCACCCTGCAGGCGCTTGCAAGTAGGTGCAGACCAAGCTCGCCCGGTATCAGACGGAAAAAATAGGGAAGCACTTCAACAGGAGACGGAAGTATGGGCCTGTGCAGGAGAAAGGCGATGGACTGCCAAATGAGAAGAGACATCACAATTCCTACAATCAGACTAGAAGTGCGAGGGTTCCTTGCCATTATCTGTCCCCCATCCGCGCCCTGAGTTGCTCTACGAGAATATCTACCCCCTCCTCGTTTCCCCCTTTCTCATAATAGGGGTTTTCCACTACGGCTGGGGGGCCCTTTCCCGCCGTCTTCATGATTAAGATCATCCGGCCAAGCCTGACTGCCTCATTCATATCGTGGGTTACGATTATGTCGGTCGTCATCATCTCGGCATGGATATCTCTTAGCGCCCCGATCAATTCCTCTTTCATCATCGGGTCAAGGGCCGCGAAGGGCTCATCAAGCAGAAGAACATCGGGCTCAAGCAGTAGAGTCCTTGCAAGGGCGCCTCTTTGCCTCTGGCCTCTTGAGAGCTGGGAAGGGTAACTGTGCCTGACGTGATATATCTCCATTCTCTTAAGCCAGTAGATCGCCCTTTCCTTGATGTCTTCTTCTTTCGCTGATCTACCTGAAGGGCTGTGGACCCCGTCAGGACCGTAGAATCTTCTTATCCTCCATCCGAGGCGTACGTTTTCCTCAAGAGTTGCCCACGGAAGAAGCCCGTGATCCTGAAGCACCAGGCCGGTGCGCGGTCTTGGCCTTGTAATGGTTTTCCCGTCAATAAGGATTTTTCCCGCATCCGGCCTGAGAAGACCAGCCAGAAGATAGAGGAGCGTAGTCTTCCCGCATCCCGAAGGACCTATGACGGCCCAGGATGATCTTCTAGGGACGGCAAAGTTGCAGTCAGTGATTACGGACCTCTGTCCCGTATAGGCGAAGGAGACGTTTTGAACCTCTATCATCTTGTTTTATCATAACTGAAAAGAAGGTCGGTTACTGAGTCATGGTAGGCGGGGGGTGAATCAATAAGCCCCTTAGCAAGCATCCACTTGATTACGTCGTCCCACTGATCGTTATCCGGTACTCCGTTACGCGGGAAGGTAGGAATCTTGAAGGTTTCGCGGATGTTGGCAGGAAAGGGAATATTCTTAAGCATAATAACTCTGGCTGATTCAGGGTTGCGGTTTATCAATGCGGCGGCTTCATCCCATGCAGCCAAAAAACGCCTTAACGCATCCGTTTTTTCATTTACCGAGCGGTTGGTAAATGCCAGCACGCTTACTGCGCATCTCGGATAGGAGGTATCGGAGGCTATCTCGATCGCCCCTGCCTCTATGGCGCTTCTTGCCAGGGGGTCGGGCAGGGTTGCCGCCTTGATCCGGCCCTGCATCAGAAGCTGAAATCTCTCGGGTATTACCGGCACTGATTGTTTGACTATGTCTTCTTTCCTTATTCCCGCGTTTAACAAAAGTTGGTCGGTAACAAATTCAATGATGGTATTCTTTGATATTGCAATTGGGCTTCCTTTGAGATTGGTCGGGCTTCTTACAGGGCTTCCCGGAGTGGCAAGGATGCGGAACATGGGATAGTCGGGATAGGATATCCGTGCGTTTCTTACTATCTTGATAGTGAGACTGCTTCTGTTGAAGGAGGCCGTGGTGATCATTTCGGTGAGCATGCCGTCGAGCCTTCCTGATTGCATCAACTGATCCCGCTCAAGGGCGCTTGCAACTGGCAATGCCTCGGCTTCGACGCCATGGGCCTTCATTATGCCGGTTTGTTTTGCAAAGTAGAAGGGAAGGGAATCCAGTATCGGAAGAAGCGCTACTCTAAGTGAGGTGTCTTCAGCGCAGACCCGGGAGTTAAATGATGATAAAAAAACAAGGAAAAACATAATAATAACGGTCTTACATCGCATCTCTATTTAATTCCTCAAAAAATTTGATGGGAGCTGAGTAAAGCTTCTTGGCCCTCTTTATGGAAAACATTCATCCGCTTCGTTTTTCTCATCCCTGCTTACTGCGCAGTACCTTCAGAGTATCAGCTCAATAATTGGGGAGATGGCTTTGCGCAGCCCAGGAATCAGCTTCTGTAGGTGCGCCTTCAGGCGCGGGGCGCACGGTTCCCATGCGGCTTAAGCCGCACCTACCCCGGATTTTTGAGCTGATACCCTTCAGCTAAGTTTCATGCCCGGGAAAAAGAATCGATACCTGCTCCGGGATCGGGGTCGGAGACAGGCTACGCCGGAATGATGATGTATTTTCATATAGAGACCCATGTCCCGGGATATCTCAGGCCATACATCCTCAGATTTTTACTCAGCCTGTTAACAGCGCTTCTTCCGCACACTGTTGGCGGAAGTCTAGATCATGGGATATTATCGGTCAAGACCATGGTTCAAGGTCAACAAAACTGTTCCATTACCATGTCATGTATTAGGGGTCTGAAAGAGCGAATCTTTATGTTTTCCCTTTTGGGATGCACTCTGTTGGTGAGTAGTGTGACGCAGATTTCTCTTTGAAGGTCTATCCATACGGATGTGCCGGTGAATCCAAGATGACCGACGCTCTTTTTGGAAAAAAATCTTCCTGAGCTGGATCCGGTGGGGGAGGGGGTATCCCATCCGAGGGCCCAGCTGCTTTCGCCTGTGCTATCCCTACGTTCGAAGAACTCCCTCACGGTATCGGGGCGGAAAAAATCACGCCTCTTACCTTTGTAATGGGAAAGCAGAAGGTTTAAGAGGAAGTTCACCTCCCCGGCCGTTCCGAATAATCCTGCGTGACCGGAGAATCCCCCGAGAGCCCATGCGTTTTCATCATGGGTTTCTCCTTCAAGAATCCTTCTCCTCCAGGGGCACTCCTCAGTTGCGGCGAATTCTTCATTGGGGAATCCATGGGCCGATTGCAAAAGAAATGTCCTTTTGAGACCTAGAGGGCTTAATAGATTTTTCGTAATATAGCCTGATAGATCCATTGAAGTTAGGCATTCTACAACCCACTCGAGAATCATGAAGCCCAGATCACTATACAAGACCTTTACCGAGGGAAGCGCCTCAAGCGGCAAGGCACACAGCATCCTTCTTAACTCGGTTTTCCGAAACGGCTTCGGCACGGCTTCAAGCGCCAGATAAAAGGGATGCCAGGCAGGCATGCCGGAGCAGTGGCTGAGTAGATACCCAATGCGGATGTATTGTTTAGGCTCAGGTATGACTGAAGGGATCACTTCCGGCAGGGTATCATCAAGGCTCAGTTTTCCGCTGTCTATAAGGCTCATCACCGCGGAGGTCGTGATCAGGGGCTTGGTGAGGGAGGCCAGGTCGAAAATGGTATCCTCCCGCAAGGGGGACCGGGTTGGAACGATGCGGCGCCATCCGGCAGTATGGCTGAAGACTGTCCTTCCCATTTTGGACACAATCAAAGTAGCGCCTGGAAAGACTCCCTCTGCAACTCCATCTTCCATCAGTGTGCGGAGTCTTTCCATTCAGAGAATCCACAGGCCTTTCAGCGCGACCCGGAAGGCCGTCCTCGCTTTTTAGAAGACCTCCTGGCTCTTACCACCAGGAGATAACCTTGTCATGAGAAAAGACACTGTCCAGAAGGGCGCCATAGTCGGCATCCTTATCGTAGAGTCTGAAGACATTGCTTTCTTCTCCTTCAGATAAGGCGGACATGAGCTTTTCAGTAATATCATCAGGTTGGGTCTTGAGCACATGCAGAACTTTCACTTTTGACTCCTAAAAGGGGATTATGAGATCCATCTCAGTAAGCTTCTTAGCGATATCTTCAAGTGACAAGTATTCGAAGCCGTGTTTTTCCACATTGACCTTATTATTGGAAAAATACCTGCACTCCATGTCCGCGAGCCATTCGAGGTTTTCTTTATATTTCTCTGTCATATCAACCTCTACGTCTATCACGAACATGTATGAATAGAAGTTTTCTACAGCGAGTCCCAATGTGGAACGGGAGCCCTCCCACAGGTCTTCCTTTTTTTTAATAAGAAAAGCTACGTGACGGATGTTTTCCATGAGAAATATACCTCCTAAAAGACCAGGTAGCGCTCAGACTCTTCAATAAGTTCTCCGTGCCTGGCCTGGGTGGCATAGTCCTTTTCTTCGATACCCACGACAGGTCTTTTGAGGTTGTTGCTCTCAAAACCTACGTTACAAAGCGCCATCTTTGCCAGGCCTTGAAGTTCCTTAAAACGAGGATCTTGCGTCAGAAGAGTCCCCTTGTGTGTAAAAAAAATGCTCACTTCGATGTCCTTTTGCTTGGCCGCACGGCAAAGCGATATGACCTTATCCAGATGCTTGTCTGAACTTACAAAGAGCCCCAGGGATTTAGCCATTTCTTTCCTCCTTAAAGGTCTACTTCACCTTTATATAGAAACGGGAAAAACCTTCATCCTGCTTTTCGCCGAGATACTCGTGTCCGCCCCTTTTTGCAAAAGCCGGCAGATCGTTCTTCGTGCCTGGATCCGTCCCCAGGATTTCAAGTATCTGTCCTGATTTCATGGCACTGATCGTCTTCTTGGTCTTGAGTATCGGCATGGGGCAACTAAGGCCTCTGCAGTCAAGAGTTTCATTTGGTGTAAAATCTGCCATAAAAAATCCTCCTTTTTAAGATTAAAGATACATAGCAAGAAAATCGGTTACAGACTATTACATTTCAACCATAAATTTCTCGGTCTTTTCATTCCAGGTAGTTATCACATAGTAAAGAAGAAGAATGGCTATAAGAGATATGATTGCCCAGCGATATCCTATGAAATGGGGCAGAAACACCCTGTTACCCATCAAGGCGGTCAGTGCCTTGCTTGCATCAATAGCTCTTTCCACCAGAGAGACGGTAATGGAGAAAAAGACTACTGCCAGCATGAGCTTTATCTGGCCTTCTCCGGCCCGCCAGACCGACCCGCTTCCGCATCCTCCGGCTATCACCATTCCAAAGCCGAAGATGATTCCGCCTACAAGTCCTCCAAACCAGAATGCCTGGGGCACATAAACCATTTCACCCCTGAGCCCCGTCCATTTCAGGGCGGCTGAACCCAGAATCACTATTATTATGCTTATGGCTACGGCCCTCGGCACCTCAGCCTCCCCGGTCATGAATGGGTCCCTGAAGGCCCTTACAAAGCAAAGTCTTGTCCTTTGAATAATAATACCTATGGCAACTCCGCACAATGCAAGCACGCCCTCTCTCGTAAGTGCCATGTCTGCATAAACCCAGGTAAAAACGATGGCAGCGAGCAAGGCAAGAAATCCGAGGTAAGGTTCGACCGCGAGAAGATTCAGGCCCTTTCCTGACGCTGAGGTGACAGATCCGCCCGCAGAACCAGTTGCCACATGCTCAAGTTCCCAATATACGTAACGAAGCCCCAGATAGGCCCCCATGATAAGGCCTATCATCATCGCTATGCCGCTTAGGGAAAGCGCGCCGATAGCACTGTAAAATCCTCCCACATTACAACCGCCGGCCATAGCGGCGCCTATTCCCATGAGTATCCCGCCGACCGCTCCCTTGAGAAGTTCGAAGGGAGGGGCCATGCGGATTGCAAACTGCTTTGAAAGAAGGGCCGAGGCGAATGAACCCCACAGGAGTCCCAAAACTATCAGCGAATTGGTGCTAATTAACGGAGAGACAGGCGCCTGAGAGTATAGACCGATAACCTTGAAAAACCAGTCTCCCCAGTTCCTCAGCCCTCCTACGACACCCCAGGGCCTTGCCCACGCAAATGTTATCACACTCATAATGCCCAGGAGTACACCGCCCAGCCATATAGGCCAGTTTTCGTAAAAGATCGCGCCGTATCCGCGGCGCAGCAGATTCATCATGGCACTTTCTTCTCTATCTTGGCTCATGGCAACCTCGTCATGCTTGAATGTGGTCTAACAACCTTCGTCCTCTACAATTTTGAACTCAGGGTCCTTCTTGGGGGGAGCCGAAGACGGCGGCGGTGGGGCAGCAGGTTGGGCTGGAGACTTCATTATTGCCTGAGAGGGAGGCACTGGGGAACCGGCGGTGCCTGGTGTCTCGTTTCGCACTGATGCGTCTGGCATTATCAGCCTGGCATCCTTTTCCACCTTTTCGGCAAGGGCAAAGATCACGGCCTGATCATAGAAGCGCCATGCGCTTTGATTTGACGGATCTGCCTGTACCGCCTTCCTGAAATACTCTTTTGCATCAAGATACTTACCCCGCATATAAGCCTCTTTGCCGAATTGAAGCATCTGGGCGCACAAGGTCTTCCTGTCTGATGAGCTATCTTGGGCATAGATAGCCGCCGCAGTGCCAATAAACACAAAAACAAGCAGCAGAATCATTGACGCCCTAAATGATTTACCTATCATAACCTTACTCCTTATTCTAAGTTTTACCGCCTCAAAAAAACAATCCACCGCATTGTCTGCTTAAAGAGTTTATGACCCTATCAAGTTCAACAGTATGAACTCAAAAATTCGGGGTAGGTGCGGCTTCAGCCGCACCTACAGAAGCTGATTCCTGGTCTGCATGTCCTGATCAGCGCAAAGCCATCCCTTGATTTATTGAAATGATACTTTCAACACGTCGGTAAACCGGAAGAGTAGCAAAGAATACTTTCCAAGTCAAATGCCTTTCCGCACTACTGTGCAGGGCTAAAAAATATTATGAAACAATTTTGTATCTAATAATCTATATTACGACAAAAATAGCTCATAATTTTGAGATATCATTAATCCTGTTGCAATAAAAAGAAAGGACATATTAATAAGTTAGAGCCATTGCATCTTTATGGTACGGCAGTTGCTCTGTAAGTGGCCGTGCGTTTAGCCAGATTGGAGATGCCTGCCGGCGGTGGAGGTAGTTTCCTCGGAGCCTTGTCAGCGACAGGCGGGAGGGCACAAGACATCAGACCAGAAGAATTTGTGCTGGAAAAGGGCTCCGGCATGCCGGTTATGGCCAGTTATGATTTTACTACGATGAAGAGATTAGGAGGGGAGGGGTTAAGATGAAACTTGTATCGGCATTAATAATGTTATTGCTTTTTTGGGCTGGAAAGGTTTTGGCCGGGGATGAACCGCCTACACCCGCATCGAACAGGGAAGCCATAGCTCTTGTCCAGAGCCATGCGGATTATGTATGGACGCTTGTGGCTGCAGCCCTAGTTTTTTTCATGCAGGCGGGTTTTGCCATGGTGGAGACGGGCTTCACCAGGGCCAAGAACGCGGTGAATATCATGATGAAAAACCTTATGGACTTTTCACTCGGGTCAATAGCCTACTGGGCTGTGGGATTCGCGCTTATGTTTGGAGTATCCTGGGCAGGTCTTATAGGCACCTCCGGCTTCTTTCTGAGTGATTACATCCCCGGTGGCGATCCCTGGGTACTTGCCTTCTGGATGTTCCAGGTTGTATTTGCCGCTACTGCAGCAACTATCGTATCCGGGGCAATGGCTGAGAGGACAAAGTTCTCTGCCTATCTGGTCTATACCGTTTTCGTAAGTGCACTTATATATCCTATCTTCGGAAGCTGGGCCTGGGGCGGACTCTTCAAAGGGGGTGGATGGCTGGAACAACTTGGATTTATTGATTTTGCCGGTTCCACTGTAGTTCACTCGGTCGGTGGATGGGCTGCGCTTGCGGGGGCGATCATGCTGGGGCCCAGGCTCGGCAAATATGCGGCAGACGGCCATATAAAGCCCATTCTAGGCCACAATATGCCTCTTGCAGCCCTCGGGGTCTTCATACTGTGGCTTGGATGGTTCGGATTTAATCCTGGCTCAACGACAGCGGCAAACAAGAACATTGCCATGATCTTCCTTAACACAAATATGGCGGCCGCTGCGGGATGTGTGATGGCCATGTTTACTTCATGGCTCAAATTCGGGAAGCCCGATATAGGTATGAGCCTGAACGGGGCGCTTGCGGGACTTGTCGCGATAACAAGCCCCTGCGCAACGGTTCTGCCTTCAAGCGCAGTTATCATAGGTGCAATTGCCGGAGTGCTGGTTGTGTTTTCAGTAGTCTTTTTTGAAAGAAGAGGGATAGATGATCCGGTGGGCGCAATATCGGTACACGGGGTAAACGGCGCATGGGGAACCATTGCGGCAGCCCTCTTTCACATGGAGGGATTTTCCATCAAGGTTCTTGGTGTGCAGGCACTGGGTGTGGTCTCCTGCTTTGTCTGGACCTTTGTAACCGCATTGATATTGTTCTGGGTGATCAAGAAGACCATGGGACTCAGGGTCACGGCGCAAGAGGAAGCTGAGGGGCTTGATCTGGGCGAGCACGGAGCAAACGCTTATCCTGACTTTGCAGTATCGGCCTATGCACAAAAGTGATTTTAATAGAGTTTTGGGTAGCTAGTGCCCATCCGTAAATGGCTATTTTCACCGATTTCGGCGTTGGGCTCAAATTTTAATCCTCGAAATACGTCAATGTATTCCTGTGGTTAAAATTATCGCCCGCCTTGAACTCGACGAAACTATCTCATTTCCGGATGGACACTAGCTAATTTATTAGGGAGGAAAAAATGAAAAAGAGATTAGTATTGGGGTTGTTTTACGGTGTCTTGAGCCTTTCGATTTTAAGCCCGTCCTATGGCGCTGATGAGGAAGAAAAGCCTACTGCATCAGTTGATATCGGTGCATTTTCCAAATATGTGTGGAGGGGCTATGAACTCAGCAAGGACAGCGTTGTCGCCCAGCCCTCCATGACAGTAGCCTATAAGGGCGTGAGCTTGAACCTTTGGGGCAATTGGGATTCCGACGTCCATGGGGATGACAGGGATGAGGCCAAATGGAATGAAACAGATATGACCGCAGCATACGAAAAAAGCATAGGGATTGTAACCCTGTCAGGAGGGTTTATCTACTATGCCCTGGACGGAGTTGACGACTCGGAGGAGTTTTATGTGAGTGCTTCCGTTGACACGCTCCTTTCCCCGACCATAACTGTTTATCGTGAGGTGGCCCATCTTCCGTCATGGTATCTGAGCCTGGGTATTTCCCATTCATTTGAGCTGCCGAGGGGAATAACCCTTGATCTGGCAGGCTCGGCAGGCTATTACAGCTCTGACGACGATGATTTCGTGGAGGTTGATAAGGAAGGAAATCCCAAGGGAGGCAAATACCAGGCCTTTCATGACGGAAAGGTAAGTGTCGGCCTCACTATTCCCGTTATGCAGTATCTGACAGTTTCGCCTATGATCGCTTACAGCTTTTCCCTCTCCAGTAAGGCTGACGATCTTATCACTGCATCGAGCATGAGTGATAAATCGGATTTCCTTTACGGCGGTGTGACGGTATCATTTTCTTTCTAATCCTCACCCCCATCCCTCCCTCCCCCGTCGAGAGGGAGGGAATAATGCCGCCGCATCCCGACGTTTCGAGGGTAAATGGGGAGGGGTAAAGGCAGGGATTCAAGGAGGGGAGCATTTTCATAGTTTCGCCAGGTCGGACTACTCCTCATCCTTGGTTCCCCTTCTTCCTATGGCGTAAGAACCGGACTTTGAAATGAACGGTGCTATGAGCATCCACAGCAGGGTTAGCTTTTCGGGATCTCGGAACTGATTAAGCCCAATTGTCATGCCTTCGTGTCTCTTTGATGGCTGGGGCCGGTATGTGCCCATCAGCCTGTCCCACCAGGCAAGGCAAAAGCCGAAATTGGTGTTTGTTTCGTTTGGAAACACGCTGTGATGCACCCTGTGCATGTCCGGAGTCACAAGGATCATCCTCAGATAGCGATCAAGGGAAAGATTGACTAAGAAATTTCCGTGGTTGAACATTGCTGTTCCGTTCAAGAGGATTTCGAAGAGAACTACTGCAAGGGGATGAGTTCCCAGAACGGCAATGGAGGCCAGCTTGATCACCATGGATATTACTATTTCTATGGGATGAAATCGGATACCGGTGGTCAGATCAAAGTCAAGGTCTGCGTGATGGACCATGTGGAGACGCCATAAAACCGGGACCGCGTGGAACATGACGTGCTGAAGATATATTATAAAATCGAGCAGAATTACGGATAGAATGACCTCCAGCCAGAAAGGAAGGTCAAGGATCGAAAAAAGTCCCCAACCCCTCTGTATCACCCATACGGATGCGGCCACTGCCCCTACAGGCATTGCCAGCCTTAGGGTAGCTGTGTTTATCGCCACGATGCCAAGATTTTCAAACCATCTCTTGAACCTGGACAAGCTCCTTTCCCTGCGCGGGAGAAATACCTCAAGAAGGGTCACACAGGAAAATACTGCAAAAAAGGCCGCAAGTCTTATGAAGGCCTCATTTTGAGTAACAATGTCCATTCCTTTTTCCGATTTAATTGGTCTTCTGGCTGAGTTCGTATCTTTTCAGCTTAAGTCCCAGAGTCTTTCTGTTTATTCCAAGAAGGTCGGCCGCCTCTGTCTTTTTGCCATTCGTCCTCTTCATCATAAATGAGATATACCGTTTTTCAAGTTCGTCAAGAGTGATAGGCCCCTCTGAGAATATCTGGAAATCCCCGTGGGTTCTGGAGATGGATGCAGGCAGATGGCCGGGTCTTATTATCTTTGCATCCTCAAGCACAAGAACCCTTTCTATAGTATGCTCAAGCTCTCTCACATTGCCGGGCCAGGGATAGTCCCTGAGAACATCCATCGCCTCTTCGGATATTTCCGGGATGGGTCTTTTGATTTTTCTGCTTATCCTTTCAATAAAGTAGTCACTCAGGAGAGCAATGTCCTCCCTTCTTTTTCTAAGGGGCGGGATGTGGATGGGAACAACGCTTAGCCTGTAGTAGAGATCTTCCCTGAAGGTTCCTGCCTTGACTGATTCCTCAAGATTCTTGTTGGAGGCTGATATTATGCGTATGTCCAGTTTTATTTTTTTCTGGTCGCCTACCTTCATGCACTCCCTTTCCTGGATCACCCTCAGGAGCTTTGCCTGTATGTTGAGACTAAGGTTGGCTATCTCGTCAAAAAAGAAAGTTCCCGTGTTTGCAAGCTCAAAAAGACCGTGCTTTGTCTGATGCGCTCCGGTGAAAGATCCTTTAACGTGACCGAAAAGTTCGCTTTCCATCAGTGCCTCCACCAGGGCGGAGCAGTCAACAGCCATAAAGACATTGGAACTTCTGGCGCTGTTAGCGTGGATGGCCCTTGCGACAAGCTCTTTTCCCGTTCCGCTTTCTCCCGTGATGAGCACACTGCTGTCGGTGGGGGCGACCCTGACGATCTTTTCGAATATCTTTTGCATGGGCCGGCTTTGCCCTATTATTATACCGTCTTCCTGCCCGAGTTTAAGGCCCCTTTCAATGAGGCTTGGGGAACTCCTTAGCGCCTTAGCGCTCCTTGCATTTTTTTCGAGAGCCGCTTCAAGCTCGCTCAATCGAAAAGGTTTCACAAGGTAGTCAGTTGCTCCCAGCTTAATGCAGTCAACAGCGGTCTCGATCGTCGGATAGCCTGTTATCATTATTACCTCGGTTGATGGGTGCTTGGACTTTATTATCTGGAGGAGTTCCATGCCGTCCATATCCGGCATGCGAATATCGAGAAGCACAAGATCAAACCTCTGCCCGGCCAGAAAACCGAGGGCCTCCTTCCCGTTAGAGGCAGACCTGGGCGTGATTCCCCTCGTTTGAAGTGCCCTCTCTACGGCCTTTCTTACTACGGCCTCATCGTCCACAATGAGTATTTTTCTTTTGTCCTGCATCTGTTCTACTCTTGAAGGGCAGGTAACATTATCGTGAAGGTGGTGCCCTTTCCCATCGCGCTGTCAACCTTGATGGCTCCGTTATGCGCCTCGATGATACCCTTGACTATAGAAAGCCCGAGCCCTGTTCCAGTCACTTTTCGGGTCCGGGGATTCTTTACTCGGTAAAACTTCTCAAATATCCTGGGTATCTCTTCCTGCGGAATCCCTACCCCCTGGTCCTTGACCTGAATTTCCACGTGCTCGCCCATGGTTGCCGCTATCACCATGACTTCGCCGCCGTCGGGGGAGTAGTTTACCGCATTGGTTATAAGGTTGTTGATGACTTCATCTATCTGAGCCGGGTCAGCGGATATCAACTTTAGCGGTCCGTGCCGGGCAACAAGCGTTACCCCGGCATCGTTCGCCCTTGGCTCCATAAGCTTTATGATCTCATCTATCAGGGGGCCGATGTCGGTGGGGACCCTGCGCTGTGGGATAACCGAAGACTCAAGCCTGGCAACATTCAGCAGGTCGTTAATCAGATCAAGGAGGGCGTCGGCCTTTGCAATTCCTCTGGCGATAAAATCCTTTTGCTTTTCATTGAGGTTGCCCGCAAGGCCTTCAAGCAGGACGCTGTTGAGCTGGCGAATGGACACCACGGGGCTCCTCAGTTCGTGGGCCACCATGTTTATAAAGTCGGATTTCATCCTGTCCAGTTCCTTGAATGCGGTTATATCCTCGAGGACTGTCACGGTCCCCACTATATTTGAGTCAGGGCCGGTTACAGGAGCAGAAATAGCCCTTGCAACCGTTGACCGGCAGGTGATCTCCTGGCCTATTGTCCCCATTTCAGGACCATGGTTTGATATGATTTCACTCAAGGCCTTGAGGATCGCTTCGTCGCATACTATGTCTTTGACCGAAGCGGGTTCCGGGAGGGCATGGTCAATATTGAGCAGCCTCAGAAGGGCCGGATTGTGAAGCACAACCTCAAGATTCCTGTTTGTAACCATGACGCCGTTTGCCATGCAGTTTATAATGGTCTTGAGCCTGCTTTTCTCAAGCCTCAGGTCGTAGAGATTTCTGCTGTTTTCCTCCTCAAAGAGCCTGGCCTTTTTTTCGAGGTTTCTTTTCTCGGCAGCCCTCTTGACTGTAAGCAGAAATTCATCCATCTGAAACGGCTTGGTAATGAAATCGTAGGCGCCTTTCTTCATACATTCCACTGCCGTATCAATGGTGCCGTGGCCGGTTATCACTATCACAGGGATATCCGGGCAGTCTCTGCGGGTATGTTCAAGCACCTCTTCCCCGCTCATTCCGGGCATCTTCAAATCGAGCAGTATGACGTCTGGATTCTCGCTCCTTATAAGGGAGAGCCCGGCTTCGCCTCCCTCAGCACAACGGACTTCAAAGCCTCTGGAGCAAAGCACCCTCTGGCAGCCGTCCCTTACCACCTTTTCGTCATCAACCACCAACACCTTTGATATTTCATCCATATTCTCTTCCTATCATGTGAACAGAGGCTTTTCCTCAGGTTCAGCGACAAACCCGAGAGGTAGCTCTATAGTGAAAACGGTTCCTCCCTCAGGAGGGCAATCCACCTTTATGGAGCCGCCGTGGAGTTTAATGATGTTCTGGGAGATGCTCAGCCCAAGTCCTGTTCCCTTGCCGGGAGGTTTAGTGGTAAAAAATATCTCAAATATCTTGTCTCTCTGTTCAGGGGGAATGCCGGGGCCGGTGTCGGCAACGCTTATCAGAAAACGGTTGGAGGTTTCATCAAACCCTGCTGTTATTCTCAGCTCCCCCTTTCTTTCCATCGCGTCTGAGGCGTTTATGAAAAGGTTTGTAAATACCTGCTGTAACTGAACAAGGTCGCCCACCATATCCGGCATTGCGGGCTGAAAGGATTTCTTTACCTCAATATTTTGAAACGTTGCCTGGTTAATTAATAGATTCAAGGATTTTTCTATGGCATCCTCCATCCTGAAACTGGATATCTTTCCCACGCTCTTCCTGCTGAACTCCAGAAGCTCCGAGATGATCTTTTTGCATCGCAGGGTCTGGTCAACTATCTCCTGGAGATCGGCTACACAATCCGCTCGATCGCTTAGGCTTTCTTTCAGAAGTTCTGCGTAAAGCATGATGCCGGAGAGGGGATTGTTTATCTCGTGGGCTACCCCGGCGGCCATTCTGCCCACCGATGCGATCTTTTCAGACTGCATCAACTGGACCTGGGCATCCTCCAGGTCCCTTCTCATGGCTATGACCTCCCTCATATCCGTGAAGACACCGACGCTTCCGACTTCCTTGTCTTCAATTGTTATAAGGGATGCGGAGAGGGTCACGGGGATTAGTTCGCCGTTCTTGGCCCTGATGGTCATACTTGCGGGATTTAACTTTCCAGGGGGTCCGTGCCGGTTGCTTCTCATCATCTTCATATTCGCGCGGGCAACATCCATGTCATAGAAGCTGCTTATGTGACCTACTTCCATTATATCTGAAGAGGAATATCCAGTAAGCCTTTCCATGCCCTCATTGAACAAAAGCACATTTCCTTTTGTGTCAATGACCACAATGCCGTCAACCGTGCTCTGGATGACGTTTTTGAGAAATATGGAATAGCGTTCCACCTGTTTTTCAAGGCCGATCCTTTCGGTGACGTCCCTTGAAACCTCAAGTATCTGCGCAATTTCACCATGCTCATCCAGAATGGGTGACACGGTTATCACGTCAAATCGCTCAGAGCCGTCCTCCGCCGTAAAGCCGTGTATGGTGCTTATGGTGTTTCCGGTTGTCTTGACTTCATCGAAATAGCACCTTCTCCCATATTCACTGCAAGGCTTGTCCAGTGCGTAGCGGACTTCATGACAGTGCCTTCCGAGGACATCCTCCGAGTGAAGATTCCTGTGGTTCAGAAAGGTTTGATTGACCATGTTTATGGTCTTGTCCTTGTTTACGACCATAAGCCTGTAAGGCAGGGAATCAAGTACCATCTGGGTTCTCTGCCTTGTTTTCTTGTGGTAAAGCAGTAGGGTCTCAAGTTGACTCTCCGATGCCTTGATCAGCAGAGGAACCCAGAGGGTCCGGGCGGTCTTGTGGTCCAGAAAGAGTACATCTCTGGGTTTGGTTTTAAGGATGTCGTTTAGTATCTCTTTTTGGCCGGTCAGTTCTACAATGAGGTTGAGGCCCTCTATATCGTAAAGCTCGTGATAATCGGAGGTGGTGAATATTCCCATTGCCTTTGCATAGAGTAATCCTGGAGCGGCGGGATTTCCCTCAGACACTCCCACGATGCTTATATTGAGGCTGTCAAGCCTGCCGAGGTGGACATTTATAAGAAGATCATGGCATGAACTTCCTCCGCCGACAACGCCTGCTCTCAGAGGCGAGAATACATGGGCTTCTTCGGAAAAGGGGGAGCTGGTGAACCCGGCTCCGCTCTTGAGTGGCGGTTGAAAATTGAGGGTCATGATGAACCGCTATTACCCTCCCTTAGTCTTTTCATCACCCGCTTTTCCATCTCTGAGGTAACGGCAGACATCGCCGCGCTCATGGGAACAGGGCCGGATAGATTCCACCCCTTGGCGAGGGCTTCAGCCTTTTTATTTCTGAATTCCTCGATGCTTTTTGCCATGGTCTCCCAGAGGAAGAGCTTTTGAAGGATATGTCTCTCCTCAGAGCTGAAGTCTCTTTCCGTATCATAGAAGATGCCGGTTTCTATAGTGATCCGCATAGGGAAGAAGAACGCCCTTTCATAGAGGGAAATAAAACACGCTCTTTTCTACAGCAAGGAGGAGAGTCTTTCAAGAAAAAACCCCGGAAGGGAACCTCCGGGGTATAAATGCGGTGTCAATCCGAAGTCAGCTCTGCCATGATCCTCTAAACGACCGGCCTTGGGAGCATGCCCGCAAGCTCTGCTATCTCACGAACCCTATGCTCCCACTCGATGGCCATAAGATGAACCCCTGCAACTCCCGGCATCTCTTTGAATTCCTGGATCTGCTCGACCGCCATCTTGATCCCTTCAGCCGCTGCTTTTCCCTTGGGTGCCCCCTTAAGGCGCTTGATGAGAGAGTCCGGAACATCCATGCCTGGCACCTGTTTGGCCATATACTGCGCCATACCGACGCTCTTCATTGGGGTTACGCCTGCCAGTATGTAGCATTTTTCATGGAGCCCCATGTCAACAACACGCTTCATGAAGTCCCGGAACCTTACCATATTGTAGATACACTGTGTCTGTATGAAGTCGGCTCCGGCCGCGATCTTCTTTGCCAGTCTGAAGACCCTGAATTCGTAAGGCTCTGCAAACGGATTGGATGCCGCGCCTATGAACAGCTTTGGCGGAACGTCTATTTCCTGACCGTTCATGAATTTTCCCTCATCCCTCATGGTCTTTACGACGTTTATGAGCTGGATGGAATCAATGTCAAATACGTTCTTGGCCTCGGGATGGTTCCCGAATTTCTGATGATCTCCAGAAAGACACAGCATATTTCGGATACCATGGCTGTAAACCCCCAGGACGTCGCTCTGCGCAGCCAGTCTGTTGCGGTCGCGGCATACCATTTGGAAGTTCGGCTCTACACCTTCCTGCAAAACCGTCAGAGAAGCGGCCCAGCTTGACATCCTTACGACCGCGGTCTGATTGTCGGTTATGTTGACAGCGTCCACACAGCCCTTCAGGTGGGCGGCCTTTTCCTTTAGCTTGGTAATGTTTGCGCCCTGAGGAGGTCCGCATTCGCCGGTGAAGGCGAACTTGCCTGCCTTTAAAACCTTTTCAAGATTACTGCCTGCCTTGTAGTCGCTCATTTCACCAGTTCCTCCCTTATCATGCGCCTTGGCCCTCCGTCTCTTGCGGTAGTCCAGCTCTTGGGAGGCCTGAACTCAAGTAGATCATTGAGTCGTCCCTGATCCATCGCTTTTCTAACTATCATATCCCAGATGCAGTCCACATCCTTGGATATCTCGCATTTCCCGTGCGATGATCCCCCGCAGGGGCCGTTCATGAGGCTTTTTGAGCATCTGGCAATAGGGCACATGCCGCCGAAATAGTGAATAACGCAGGTGCCGCATCCCGCGCAGCGCTCAGACCAGATTCCGTGGGCAACTGCTCCTCCCATGAATTTAGTGTTTACTCCGGGAAATACTTTCGCCCCGGGATAACGCTCTGAAAGGAATTGAGGGCCGACGCCGCAGGCGATAGATACCACCGCATCATAGCTGGGGACAATATCTTTGACTTCTTCAATATATTCGGGGTCGCACTGCCTCTCAAGCGTATGTTCCCCGACATCTACCATAATGCCTTCCTTCCGTCCGGCTATCCTGATGGATGATGCCAGTATGCCTGCCTCCTTGGCACCCCCCACGTTACACACGGTAACGCATCCCTTGCATCCCAGTACAAGGACCTTTTTGAGACCCTTAACCATAGTCAAGATCTCACTTATCGGTTTTGCTTCAGCAACAATCATTGCTTCACCTCTCCAAATCGCTAAGGGTTCACGCTCATGGAAGCGGGTCCCATCCGCCTGATCTTTTCCGTCATTTCCCAGGCGATGTCAACAAATCTGTATCCCAGGGCGGCAGAAAGACTGAAAACCTCAATCCGTCCCGGATCTATTCCAAGCTGTTCCAGTATCTTCTTTACCTGCAAGACCCTTTTCTCCGCCTTTGCTATTCCTCCTATATACTGGCAACTGTCATGCTGACAACCGGCCACATAGACTCCGTCCGCTCCCTCTTCGAAGGGTTTAAGCAGGTGAAGCGTCTCGATGCGACCCGTGCAGGGCACATGGATCATGTGGACATTGGAGGGCATGGTCTTTGACATGCCGTGGGAGACCTTTGCTGCCGACGTTGCGCAATTGGAACAGTAAAAGGCCATGATTTTAGGTACAAATTCGCTCATATTAGCAGTCTCCTTATTTTGCGGCAGCGGCAAAGAAAACGGCGGGAGCACCATTGAGGGTCTCATCGCTCATGGACGACATAACGATTGCCTTGCCGGGACATTCCGCGACACACATCCCGCATCCTCTGCAGAGGGCGGGATCAATGTAGGCCGCACCTTTTTCATAATCAATGCGTGGCACGCCAAAGGGGCATGTGCGCACACAGGTGCAGCATTCGGCGCAGCGTGCCGAGTTTACTTCGGCGACAAGACCTCCGATCTGAACCTCGTCCTGGGCAAGAATCTCAGCGGCCCTGGCAGCAGCGCCTCTGGCCTGTGCTATGCTCTCGGTAATATCCTTGGGATATACCGCCAGCCCTGCCATGAAAAGCCCCTTCATTGTTGTATCAAGCGGTCTCAACTTTTCGGGGGCCTCTGCCAGAAATCCGTCCGGGTCCAGTTCCACGTTAAATACCTTTGCAGTCTCCCGGCATCCTGTCGGTGCAATGGCGCTCTGGAGCGAGATGAAGTCCGCCTCTATTGTAACCGGCCTTCCCAGGATCGGTTCCTGCACTGTTACAGTGATTATTTCGTCCCTGCCGGCGGAATGCACAGCCGGCTTTGAATTGAGGTCATACCTTATGAAGATGATGCCCTTTTCTCTGGCGGCACGATAAAGGTTTTCCCTCTCACCGAATGCGCGCATCTCACGGAAGAGAATGTATATGTTCAGATCCGGGTTCTGCTCCTTGAGGTCCAGAGCAGACCGCAGGGCGAAGGAACAACACAGATTGCTGCAATGAGGCATCTGCGGCTCCCTTGAACCGACACACTGGATGAAGACGGCATTTCTGGCCTTGCCTATAAAGGCGCTGTCAAGCTTTGCAAAAAGCTCGCTCCAGAGGTATATCCTGCTGTTTTTGCCGTAGGAATATTCAGCGGGAACAATCGTTTCAGCCCCAGGGGCCAAAATGCCGGCTCCGTATCTGATCTCCGACCTGACGCCCTCTTTAAGAACCGCAGCAATAAAGCTTCCGCAACTGCCATGGTTGGATACGACCTCCGCCCGGGTCATTACAGTAATGCCGGGGTGATCTTTTGTTTTGCGGATAAGACCATCGAGATACTGAGCGACGTTTCCTCCCTGCCAGGTGGACTTTATGTGACGGGCGTTTCCTCCAAGCTCCTCTTGCCTTTCAACCAGAGTAACCGGATAACCTGCATCGGCAAGAGACAAGGCGCTTTCAAGACCTGCCGGGCCTCCTCCGACTACCAGTGCCCGCTTCTCGACTTTCATACTCACTAAAGCGGCGGGCGAGACAAGCGAAGCACGAGCGACTCCCATCCGTATGCGATCCCTTAGCTGGTTTGAGACGTCTGAAGGGTCAAGAACCCTTAAATCCACGGTATCATAAAGATAGGGATTAACCCCTGACCTTTTGAGCGCCTCTTCAACTACAGGCTTGTGAGAGGACGGGGTGCAGCTTGCAAAAAGTATCCTGTTGGCTTTGGTCTTTTTGAAGGCTTCCACCAGGGAAGATACGGCAGCCTCATCAATCCTCCTAACACCGGCCACATTCTGAAATCCCTCTGCTATTTTTTCTATTTCCGCTCCCAGTTCTTCATCCATTCCGCCGCAGAGGTGATAGGCTACCAGGATTTTCGGGGGAGAGAGTTTAAGATCATTATTTTGAGGATAGTCAGCCGGCTTGGCAAAGGGAGCGGGTGCGAGCACCCTCTGGATTTCAGCCGCCGCAGCGGATGCCTGTCCCATGGACTGGCCTATGTCGTTCGGGCCGGCCATTCCTCCGCATACAAAGACTCCCGGCACGGATGTCGAAACTGGGTTGAAGGGATCGCTTGAGACATAATGGTCTGGATTGAGTTCTATCCCGATCTTCTCAGCCAGGGCAAGGGTTTGGGCTGATGGTTTGAGCCCCACAGAAAGGACTACCATGTCAAATATTTCTTCGTTGAGTGTTCCATTTTCCTCTGCCCAGCTCAGAGCAACATCGCCTGTATCAGCGGTCTGATTTACTGAATGAACTCTGCTTCTTATAAGCCTTACGCCTTTGGAAACGGCGTTATTGAGATAGTTCTCATAACCCTTGCCGTGGGTGCGCATGTCCATGTAGAAAACCGTGGTCTCGGTTTCAGGTGACGTGTCACGGGTGTTGGCCGCCTCCTTGAGCGCATACATGCAACAGACGGAAGAGCAGTAAGGGACCTTGCAACGGTTTACATCCCTTGATCCGACACACTGAAGCCAGGCTATCCGCCTAGGTTCTTTGCCGTCGGAAGGCCTCTTGACGACCCCCTTTTCAGGCCCCAGAGGGCGCTGCATCTGCTCGTATTCGACACTTGTAACCACATTGGGATGCCTGCCGTAGGAGTAAGGTTCAAGTCCGGAGGGGTCAAACGTCTCTATCCCTGTGGCCAGCACTATCGCACCTGCCTTGATCTCCGAAGTACGACCATCCGTTGTGACAGATGCCTTCATGTCTCCCAGCGTGCCTGATATTTCATCAACCGTTGAGTCAAGAAGAATCCTGATATTCGGGTGCTGGTTGCAGGCATCAATCCTTGAATCGAGTTTGCAGCAGGCGCAAAGGGGATAGATTCGGTGGAGATTAGGAATCATACCCCCAAGCGAATGGCTTCTTTCCACCAGATAAACCCCGTATCCGGCACCGGCAAGAGATAGGGATGCCTGGATGCCTGCTATCCCTCCTCCTAGAACCATTACGGAGCCTTTCGGTATTTTTTTTGCCATAATGATCTCCTGATCTTTTGAATGAATGTGGTCCCTACTGGGGTGATGCATGAGTAATCTTTTACCACTCAGTGGGGCATAATTTCCCTATGTCTTTGTGAAAAATGTTACTTGCCACAAACCCCAATTGGTGTCAAGGGAAATGTTGGTTTTGCAGGGCCTTGATTATCCTTATCGGTCATGCTAAAAGCAATTATAATTAAAGCGTTGGTGCGTCAAGAGCCGGGACGTTTAGAGATGAATTGGGAGTGTCTGTTTATGCCTATTTATGAATATGAGTGCACCGGGTGCCGGGCGAGGACTCAGGTCTTGATTATGGCAAGGGATGAGGAGGAAGACCTTCATTGCGCCGCTTGCGGAGCAAAGAGCCTGAAAAGGATCATCTCTCGCGTAGCCTATCATGTTTCCGAGGGTGAAAGGCTTTCAAACTATGATCCAGGGAGTCGTAAAGATGACTCTTTTTATAAAGACAGCAGGAATATCGGCCTGCATGCCAGAAAAAGGGCGGCCCAGATGGGAGTTGATCTGGGTAAAGGCTTTGAAGAGAAACTGGAGAAGCTGAGAACCGATCCCGGAAGCGTTATCAGGGACTCGGAATGAGATTTTTTAACTTGAATCTGTAAAAGCATTTATTGAAAGGGTGTTTTTTTCATGAGCCTAGAAGGCGATCTTGTGTTGCTGCATTATCAAAACCAGCCTGCGCTTTTTGCCAGGATCGAGGGTATAGTGCCTGATGCTAAGAAGGACTGGTATCAGGTGACCCTGCTTCTCCTGACCGTGCCTCCGCACAGCGTGACCTGGATACTAAGAGAAGAGTACATAAACGGGGCCGAATTCACGATGGGAGGGGTGCCCATGAAGCTGGCGCCCGTTCCGATGACCGCTCCAGGCAAGCAGGGTAAGGCTGAGGAAGGAAAAACAGGCACGGTTGCGACCGGTAAGGTAATCCCTGTCAATTTCAGGAAGTCATGAGTCCGCTTATTATCTTTTTCCTGAGGCTTTTGATATCGGCAGGGATTGCTATTCTTATGTCAAGGTTTTTTTTCAAGACCATAGCCCCTGTAAAGATAGCTTTATTGGCTGCTGTCTTGCTGGGTTTGGCCTATATCCATGAATACTTTAGAAAGCGCAAAGAAGGAGACGGAAATGGCTGAGGCGAAGAAATTCTTATATGCTTTTGAGGAAGGCGACGGAAAAAACAAGAGGCTCCTGGGAGGCAAGGGGGCAAACCTGTGCGAAATGACGAGGATAGGTCTTCCGGTTCCTCCGGGCTTCGTCATTACGACCGAAACGTGCCTTGACTATCTTGCTCAGAAAAAGCCAGGCCTCAAGCCCGATCTCATAAAACAGATCAAGGACGCAATGAAGGAACTGGAGGCAAAAACTGGCAAAGGCTTCGGGGATCCGGCCAAACCGCTTCTGGTTTCAGTACGCTCCGGTGCCGCCATGTCCATGCCAGGCATGATGGATACGATACTTAATCTTGGTCTTAACGATGAGACCGCCAAGGGGCTAGCTGCGGTTACGGCCAACGAGCGATTTGTATATGACGCCTATAGAAGACTCATTCAGCTTTTTGGTTCGGTTGCTTTAGGGCTTGCCGATGAGGGCTTTGATGAGGTCTTCTCCAAGATAAAGCAAAAATACGGAGTAAAAGATGATGTTGATCTTGAGACAGAAGGACTCAAGGAGGTGTGCACCGCTTTCTTGAAACATCTTGACAAGGAGGCGGGACGGCCCTTTCCGACAGATCCCTATGAGCAGCTTGAGCTTGCTGTCGAGGCGGTATTCAGGTCATGGATGGGAAAGCGGGCGGTGGATTACCGCAGGGAGTTTAAGATCACACAGGATATGGCCAACGGGACGGCAGTGAATATCTGCACCATGGTCTTCGGTAATATGGGAGACGACAGCGCTACGGGAGTAGCCTTTACCAGAAATCCGGCGACAGGTGAAAACAGGCTTTACGGCGAGTACATGATCAACGCACAGGGAGAAGACGTTGTTGCAGGCATACGAACGCCTAAACCCATCAGGGAACTCAGAAGAGAGATGCCGAGGGTATATCGTGAGCTGGAGGACCTGAGACACACCCTGGAAAACTATTATCGTGAGGTGCAGGATTTTGAATTTACCATAGAGAAGGGCAAACTCTATTGTCTTCAGACCAGAAACGGAAAGATGAACGCCTCGGCCCTGATAAGGACCTCGATAGACATGGTAAATGAGGGGCTTATAAGCGAGAAAGAGGCGATTTTGAGGGTCCAGCCTGATATGCTCGCCCAACTGCTTCATCCCAGACTCGATCCCAAGGCAAGGGTGGATGTGATAGCGACCGGTCTTCCTGCATCTCCGGGAGCGGCTTCCGGAAAGATAGTATTTGATGCCGACAGGGCACAGAGCAAGGCCGTGCTGGGAGAAAAGGTGATACTCGTCAGGGAAGAGACAAAACCCGATGACATTCACGGCTTCTTTGCGTCTCAGGGGATACTCACCAGCAGGGGCGGAAAAACTTCACATGCCGCTGTAGTTGCCAGGAGTATGGGTAAGCCTTGCGTCTCAGGTTGCGAGACCATCGCGATAAACCATATAGCCAGGGAAGCAACGGTCGGAGGGGTTGCTCTGAGGGAGGGCGATACCATCACGATTGACGGCAGTAATGGAAACGTATATTTGGGACTTGTCCCTACGATCGAGCCTGAGTTTGTGGAAGATCTGCTTGTATTGCTTGAATGGGCAGATGACATAAGCGATCTCAAGGTCATGACAAACGCCGACACGCCAGAATCCGTCACCAAAGCAAGGAAATACGGTGCCGTGGGAATAGGGCTGTGCAGAACTGAAAGGATGTTCAATCAGCCGGAAAGACTTCCTATCGTCCGGGAGATGATTCTCGCAGACACCCCTGCCGAACGTCAGGCCGCTCTTGGCAGGCTGCTTCCCTTTCAGAAAGAGGATTTTAAAGAGATATTCAGGATTATGGAAGGCCTGCCGGTTACCATCAGGCTACTTGACCCTCCTATCCATGAGTTTCTTCCATCCGCCGACGAGCTGGTTCATGAGATATCACACCTGAGGGAACTCAGAAATACTGTAGAAGGCATGGCTAATCTCCCTGATACGCTGAAACTCATTGCTCCTGACCTCCATGAGCGTTATGCGGGAAACCTCGACTTGATAACCGCGGGGCTTGAAGAGCTGAAAACCCGTCATCTGGATGAGACTACGCTCCAGGCCAAGGAAACCGTGCTCAAGAAAGTCAGGGCGCTCCAGGAGACAAATCCTATGCTTGGTCACAGGGGAGTCCGCCTTGGAATCACCTATCCTGAGATATATTCGATGCAGATAAGAGCTATCCTTGAGGCGGCAGCCGAGTGCATAAAGGAGCGAGTGAGAGTGAATCCGGAGATCATGGTCCCTCAGGTCTGCACCCTTGAAGAACTCAAGTGGGTTCATCGCTATGTGGCAAAAATAGATAAAGAGGTGGAAAAGAAGTATTCCATAAAGGTTCCCTTTAAGTTCGGGACGATGGTAGAGGTGGTGAGGGCCTGCATGAGGGCCGGAAGGCTGGCAGAGTTGGCTGAATTTATTTCCTTCGGTACCAATGACCTAACCCAGGCCACATTCTCCTTCTCTAGGGAAGATGCTGAAAACAAGTTCCTGCCTCTTTATAAGGAGCATGAAATACTTCAACACAATCCCTTTGAGGTGCTTGATGTTAAGGGCGTAGGACGGCTTATGATGATTACTGTTGAATGGGCGCGGAAGACCAGGCCCGACATGAAGATCGGTATATGCGGGGAACACGCCGGGCATCCTGACGCGATAAGGTTCTGCCACCACATCAAGATAAGCTATGTGTCATGTTCTCCACCTAGAGTTCCGATAGCAAGGCTTGCAGCCGCGCACGCCAAATTGAAGGAGAAGGAATACACGCTGAGTTGAAGTCAAGAAATTCAATCGGGCCGCGCGGAGCCTTTTTGGGGCTCCGGGGCTCGCGGCAGTTGCGTCCGGAGGCGCATTACGTATTAGCTCAAAAATCCGGGGTAGGTGCGGGCTTCAGCCGCACGTCAAGCGTTCGCCCTGCGCCTGAAGGCGCACCTGCAGAAGCTGATTTCCGGTCAGCATGCCTGGTCTGCGCAAAGCCATCCCCCGCAATCATTGAGCTGATACAGCATTGCTCCTTTACAACCTTCTGTGAAGTATATTGTGCAGTGTGTCGGAAAAATCGTTGAGACGTTCGATCCGCATATCAGGGTCTTCTTCCTTGTCGGACTTGGATGCCAGTACGTTTGAGCGAATATAGCGGAGAGCGTTCTGAAATGTGAGCTGGGAAACGGATTCCAGGTGATCTATCAGTCCCAGTTTATGGAAGCGCAAACCCTGATATTGAATGGCCTTTAGTATGTCGCCTTTTTTCTTGGTGCTCTGCTCCCATTTGAGTATGACCCTCGATGCAACCCAGTAACTCTCTATGAAGGTCTTTACAAAGGCCGACCACATGGGAAGCCGATCCAGCCCCAGCCTGGTGAGTTTATAGCCTGATCCGTCTTCATTCTTAACAATAAAACGATTTTCCTCAAAGTATTCAAGTGTCTGCTTTATCTCATTTTCAGCACTCATATCCCCGTAAATAAACTCGCTTTTGAACAGCCTTCTCAGGAAAAGGTAATCTTTTTCGACCGACGCTCTGCTGCATATCTCGTCAGTTCCCCTGAGCAGGCCTGCGGCCGTAAAACTGTGGGAGATGAAATAGTGGATTGTGCTGTTCTTATAATACTCCAGTTCTCTTTTCTTTTCATCCTCAACAAAATAAAACGTCTCTTCTCCGTCAATGTCCCTCAAAAGACTCATCATTTTCCACCCGCTCAGAAGAGACATCGCCTCGTCAAGGGTTCTGTCTATATTGCCAAGATTTGGGGCCATAGGTAATGAATATCGTTTCAGGAACCTCTGCAGAATGAGCGAGGTCTCTCTCATCTCCTCCATGAGAAATCCCCTGCGATGCCTTATGAGGATAGCGGTTGCTACCAAGGAAAGAGGGGTGACGAGCGTTACCTTATTTATTGATTTTACCAGGTGAAAGGCCATCTCGCGCTGAAGTTCTTCCCCATGTGCCTCCTTTTCGCCCAGATAGTCCTTAAGGGAAAATGGTTCTCCGAATCTTATATAAATATGTCCATATTTGCGTTTAAGAAACTTTCTAGCGCCTAGAAACTGCCAGAAGGTCTCCTTTTGTTTTTCTTTGCCGTCCAGTTCCTCGAGATAGGATTCCTCCTCTAGAAGTCTGTCATAGCTTATTGATGCCGGCACAAAGATAAGATCCTTGCAATATCCATCCCTGTATGCCTGCAGCAGTATGGAAAGAAACCCGGTCTTTGGAAGAATAAGTTTCCCGCTTCTGCTTCTGCCTCCCTCTATAAAGAACTCGAGGGGATGTCCTTCCTCAAGAAGGGCCTTGATATAGCGGTCAAATACCCTGGCGTAGAGTCTTGCGCCCTTGAAGGAGCGTCTGATAAAGAAGGCCCCTGATTTTCGAAAGACATATCCCATGGGCCAGAAGGCAAGATTCTGACCGGCCGCAATCCTCGGAATATGCATGTGGTTAAGGAGCAGGGTATGGTTCAATACCAGGTAGTCTATATGACTCTTGTGGGAAGGAACATATATAAGCGATCCCCTCCTGGCCCACTGCCTTACCATGGCCAGCTCTGAGGAATCCACGTCTATGCCTTGAAATATCTTCTTCCAGAGCCATGTGAGGGTAATATTGAAAAACTCCACAAAGCCGATGCTGAAGTCTGCCGCTATTTCGTCAAAATATCCCTCCGCATCCTTCCTGATCTTCTTGAGTGCCCGGGGATTTCCCCTGGAAAGCCTCTCCATACCCGTCAAAATTTCTTGATCTCTCAGGACGATCTCCTTGAGCTGCTGCTTGGATTTCATAACAGGCCCGAGTATGACTCTTTTCTGTGTGTCTATCCTGTCTGTGAGGGTCTGGCGTATGTCTTGAACCGTCTCCTCGAGGGAGAGATTATCGGCGTTATCCTGGAGGTAATCCTTCAGATTAAGCGGGGTTCCGAAATCAATGAACGCATGGCTCTTATGCCTTATGAAAAGCACTATTTTTCTTAAGAGGCCTATATTGTCCCTGAAGCCGAAGAGAATATCCCACAGTGAACCTTTTTCCTTCTCCGTGGTTATCTTGTAGAGGACAAGAAGGGGCACTAGATAGATGGGTCTTTCAATTTCCCTCTGGGTCTGAATGATAAGCCCAAGTGCTTCTTCCTTGGAGTAAATAAAGTGCCTTGTGAATCCCTGGGGGTCAATCAGACATAGGAGCGATGTTGTACCCTGAGACAGAGCGCTTCTGTAAAATCCCGTCTTGTAAGGACTGGGGAATTCTCCATGCCGCAAAAAAGACCCAAGATAATGCCTTGCAATCTTGAAGACACGGCCAAGGGGCAGGAGGAAAAAAACGCTCAGATCAAAGGCAAGCTTGGGATAGGGCAGGCGTCCTTTCCTAAAGCGCAGGTTATAGAGTAAAAAATCGAGAACTCCCCTGTACTTGATGCAATAGACCACGGTTCCCTCCCTATGCATTCGCTTGAGGGGTTCGGTCATTGCGGCATCGTAAGAAAAGCGCTTAAATATCCTGTAGAAAAACCATCCCAGCAGAAATCCAGGCTTATGGTCGAGGACAAAAGGAAAACGGAAGTTGTCAATAGACATTAGTCCGGCATCTCCTGAAAAGATTTCTTGTCAGTGTCCATCCGTAAATGAGATAGTTTTATCGAGTTCAAGGCGGGCGATAATTTTAACCACAGGAATACATTGAGGTATTTCGAGGATTAAAATTTGAGCCCAACGCCGATGAAAATAGCCATCTACGGATGGACACTAGTTATGTGGTCAAATGTGTGCTAGTCCTTTAATCAATACTATCAAAATAGGATTTTGGCAAGCGGAGAGCATTCTTCCCGCCTAGCTATTGAATGCGGGATACACCTTCTGTTGACAAAGGCGCATCCATAAATAAGAATAAACAAGTCGAGATGCCTCAGTGAAGACTTTGATCATGCGTTGCGCCTTATCGGCTGAGTTGTTCGCAGGTCACGACAAGGGCCTGACACTCAGTGGCTGATCAGGGGCGACATGCGGTTTTCAAAAATGACTAGCCCATGACGCCTTAGGGGCGCGGGACTTTTCAAAATGGGGTTTTTACGAAGGCCCAAGTTACTGCAAAGGGGAGGGTGTTATGTACACGGCTATGATGGTTGCCGGGCTTACTGTTGATCCGATGACCAACAGTCCCATAGTGATTCTCAAGGAGATAGACGGCGAAAAGACCCTTCCGATATGGATAGGTCTTCTTGAGGCCACGGCCATAGCGAGCGAGCTTGAAGGGATAAAATTTTCAAGACCCATGACCCATGATCTTCTGCGTAATATAATGGGCGCTGTTGACATAGAGGTGATCAGGATCGAGGTTTGCGAATTAAAGAATAACACATACTTTGCCCTTATACACCTCAAACAGGGTGAAAAAGAAATGGCCATTGACGCAAGACCCAGCGACGCCCTTGCGCTGTCTCTGAGGGTTAAAGCGCCCATCTTTGTGGCCGATCAGGTCATAGAACAGTCCTCCCAGATTGATCTCAAGGCAGAGGCCGAGGATAAGAGCGAAGAGGGAAAGAAATGGCAGGAGATTCTGGAAAACCTGACTCCTGATGACTTTGGAAAATACAAAATGTAGCGTTCCTTGGCTTTGCGCTTCAATCTTACCGTCCGCCTTGAAAAGATTTCCATACTGCCGTGTGTGAGAGGAAATGAGACCTGCCGACTCAGGCGTAATTTCCGACTGCCCAAACACTCATTACGGTGCCGCGCCAGGTTCCACTAAAAAAGATTTCAATCGCCCCTGTGCGGAGGGAGGGTTGAGGTGGTGGCTGGGTATTTTAACGCTAAACGCTCGCGTGAGGCTGATCTGATTCCGGCCTTTTGGCGGGGGGGGTAATTTAGGAGGCAAGAAGCTGTATGTCGGAAGGAGTTCAGATAAATCCGGCCGAAAACCCCGGTGAGATCCGGAAGATGAGCATAAAGGCAGCAATTCTGCTCACCTGCGTGTGCATGACCCGGGGTCTTAACGCGGTGGCCATAAAGATAAGCAACCAGGAGATACCGCCCGTATTAGCCGCGGCGCTTAGATCCGTGATCGCCGGGCTGTTTCTGACCGGATGGATGAGATTCAGCGGGATGAGGCTTTTCCCGGCAAGGCTCTGGGACGGAGTCGCGGTAGGTGCCCTGTTCGGGATAGAGTTTGCAATGCTTTACACCTCGCTCATCTATACGACGGTTTCTTCATCCTGGATACTACTTTACACGGCTCCCTTTTTCACAGCGGGAGGCGCTCATCTATTCCTCAAAGGAGACAGACTTGTCTTTCTGAAGGCCGTGGGGCTTTTTCTGGCCTTCGCGGGGGTTGTCATACTGCTTAGCGGACACGCCGGTTCCGGTAATAGCGGAAGCCTGGCAGGAGATCTCTGCGCCCTTGGGGCTGCTGTCCTGTGGTCAGCTACCACCATTTACATAAAACGCAGGTTGGTAGGATATGTGAGCTATTTTCATACACTTTTCTATCAAACTGTTTTTTCAATCCCGATTCTTTTTCTGGCAAGCTTTATTCTTGGTGAGGCCTTGCCTTCTCACGTTACCTTCATACCCCTGGTCTCCCTCCTTTACCAGAGCGTCATAGTTGCCTTCATAAGTTATCTTCTGTGGTTCTATCTTGTTCACAGGTACCCTGTGAGTGGAATCTCAGCCTTCACGTTTCTAACTCCGGTTTTTGCGACTTTGGCCGGGGTGGCTATTTTGGGAGAGCCCGTTGACTTGCGTCTTGTCCTATCACTGATTCTCGTAAGCATTGGGATATATGTAGTCCATAAGTCGGGTTAGGATATCTTACTTGGCCCGGGACCTTAATGATGGATTGATATTTTCGGCCTCAAATGCAAAAGTTTATCCGGGTCGGTATCGTCTTATAACGACAGGCCTGTATTGCTCTTTGCGATTGCGACCCCGATCACCCGGTACCGGCGCCCCGAAAAAAAAGAGATATTTTCACCGTGATTGCTATTGACACGGTAGAGCCGGCTCGGATATGAGAGCGTTATATTTTACCTAGTGTCCATCCGGAAATGAGATAGTTTCGTCGAGTTCAAGGCGGGCGATAATTTTAACCACATGAATACATTGACGTATTTCGAGGATTAAAATTTGAGCCCAACGCCGAAATCGGTGAAAATAGCCATTTACGGATGGGCACTACCTAAAGGAGGTCCGGGACCATTTACTACAGCGGGAAAAGATCGGGAATAATACAGAGCGCGGGTCTGGGCCTGATCCACATATACTACGGTGAGGGAGTGGGCAAGACCACCAGGGCTGTAGGCCTCGCGGTGAGGGCCGCCGGCGTGGGGCTGCATGTGAGTTTCGTCCAGTTCATGAAGTCGGGAAATTCAGGCGAGGTCCTGATTTTTGCGAATATTCCCAACATTCATTATCGCTGTCCTGGAAGGCATCCCTTCATACTCTCAAAGGGACCTGAGCCGGTGCATTTCGAACATGCCTCAAAGGCTTATGATTTAGCGCTGGAGGAGGTATCCAAAGGCACCGACATACTGATCTGCGATGAGATACTGAACACTCTTCTCTTCGATCTCCTTGACAAAAGGCATATCCACGAGCTGATCGAAACCTGTCGCGGCAGGACAGAGCTTGTAATGACGGGCAGGACCGCCCCAGCGGACCTGGTAGAGCTTGCCGACTATGTCACGGAACTAAGACAGGTGAAGCACCCTTATTACCGGGGTTTTAAGGCCCGTATGGGGATTGAATTTTGAATGGGCCGACCTCAGGTTTTAAGGGCTGCTGAGTGCGGCTTCTGATAAAATTTTTATAATTTCCGCGGCAATGGGTAATGTCCTGTCCTGCGAATGGGCAGAGGCAAGAAGCTCGGTCCTGGGGTTGAACTCACAAAGATCCATCGCGGCCAAGGCTACCTTGCCTTTAAGAGTCTTTCCTATTTCTCTGGTTATTGCAAGAATCTGGCTCTCATTCAGACCTGCTCTGTCAGTGAACCTAACGCCCTCCAGGGCGTTCCTGGCGCCTATGTCCATATCAACCGACACATAAAGGTAAGGTGTATTTATGGAGGCAATGTGAGACTTGATCTTAGAGGGGGCTGCAATTATATCGGCCTTGGTTAGTAATTTGACCCCTCTCTTGCGCAAGGCCGCGAAGGATTCAACATATCTTTGCACCCGACTGTCCTTGATCCTCAGCGCCTTCTTCGGCGGCAGGTCACTTGGCCCCACGATAAAGAGGTTTTCCGGCATTATTATTCCTTCCCTAATAAGGAAGAGAAGAAATGTGCTCGCGTTGAATGATTCCGGCCTGCACTTGAGGAACGGGTCTTCAGGATCGTGGATGGAGTGAGGATTAGTCTCAATATCGTAGGCGATAAGCCCTTCCATGACGTTCGTTGAGATAGCGTCGGTATGCGAATCCAATACCAGCAGCGAAATATCTCTTGGAGAGTAAACTCTTGAGATTTCTTTGATCACGCCCGCTGAGAGGCTATGGTCAATCCCTATGAAGCAAGGGATATCAGGCAGGATTCCTGCAACCGCCTTGCCCACCTTCTCGGCCCAATGCCTGCATCCTCCGGCATCAATGAACTTAACGAAAGCCTCGACGCTTAAGGGATTGGCCGGGTGATTGGTGGGGACAGGTCTCAGCCATTCCGGGACCTCCATACTGCCTATCTCGCGAAAAGAGCCGGGGGTCAGTTGTGGCCTCAGCAGTGCCATAAGGGTATCGTAGGGATTTTTGCAGACGGCCGTTGCCGCGAGAGTATTTTTTTCGGCTATGGCAGGTTCCCTCTCATCGCAGTCAAGAGGGCAGCCCAGGAAGGCTATTTTCTTTGGGAAAGGGCCTTCGTGAGAAGGCCCATAAACATTTTTGTCATGCTCCGAAATAGTCATCTCTTGCTTTTTTGAGCTGGAGCAGGTTTTCAAGGGGGCTGTTAGGGGCTATGCCGCACCCGGGGCATAGAAAATCAGTTCCGTTTTCCAGTGCCTGCCGGGATTCCTCGTAAGCCTGCTCAGGCGTCCCCTGAAAAAGCGTTACGGCCGTAGAGACGTTTCCAAATACCTTGACTCCCTTCTTATGGGCTAACTCAACGGCCTTCTTCATGTCGGCCTTCTCTTCAATACTGATTCCTACGGCGCCTGTGTCGCACATCAATTCAATGATGGGATCGGTGTTAGCACAGACGTGGAGGACCCCTGGCCCTTTTATTCTCTTGAATATCTCCTGCTCCACCGGGAGCACGAATTTTTTGTATATTCGCGGGCTGAGGAGAGCCGGTCCGGAAGTAGGTTCGGCAAAGACGTAGTAGTCCGCCCCGTTTTCAAAGGCAAAGTCGGCTGCTGCAATGGCGGCTTCTTTGGTCACTTCAAGAACTTTTTCAACCTTTTGGGGTTCCTTCATGCACCACTTCATGTACTGTTCTGTGCCGACGAGGTTCGCAGCGCAGGTAAATGCCCCTTCGCTCTCTCCGAATATCACCATCTTGTCGCCGACCTTCTCCTTCAACAGGCGAAAATGCTCCTTATAGGCTGGAAATCTGCCTCGTTTCGCAAAATCCTTTGGAAATGACAGCCCGTCAATACTTTCGGCGTAAGGGTGTGCCTTGATGAAGTATTGAAGGTCAATCTTGGGCGTACCCAGGGTGCATCCCATGACCTCGCTTATGGCGGTTATGTCCCATCCCATCGCCTTTACCCATTCAAAGCCGGCATAGGCCGGCCCGGCTAGTGCCAGTTCAGTCATTGCCACAGGATCAGTGTCTGCAGCCGGCCTCTCGTAACCGCATTTCTTCATTAACGCCATAACTCCGTAAGTAGTAGTAGAACCTACCGGCGTCATATCCGTATCCTTGCCTGTAAAGCGATTCCAGAACCTTTCCTTAAGGCTCATCGCAGCCATATTGTGCCTCCTTTCGTGATCCTCTAGGATTCATGCCTCTATTTTTGTTTAAGGATATCCTCAGCCACAAGCCCCTTCAAGTTTGGGAATTCGTCTTTCATGTGCGGAATCTGCATGGCCTGCATGAACTCCTGCTGGAAGTCCTTTTCCACCGTGAGTTCTATGTATTCCACATTTCTTGCAACCCAGTTTGCCTCCTGCCTCTTCCCGCGGTTGAGTAGCGCCGCCCTCGCGCCGTCACCCGCAGCGTTTCCCACGGAAACAACTTTGTCAAGGGCGCAGTCAGGGAAAAGCCCCATAATGAGCGCCTTTTCTCTGTCCACATGGGTTCCGAAGGCCCCTGCTATCTTGACCTTGTCCAGGGTCTTTATGCCCATCCGGCGCATCATAAGCTTGCAGCCGCAGTAAAGAGCCCCCTTAGCCAACTGGATCTGGCGTATGTCTTTTTGCGTGATCACAACATCCTTGCCTATACTGGTCTCATCCTTCCAGGCGATTATAAACTCAGGCTGGTTGGTTTCGGGGCTCCTTCTGAACCGGGATGATTTTTGTTTGGGATTAAACTTCCCGCTTTTCAAAATAACTCCCGATCGGTAGAGTTCGGCCAATACGTCCAGTATGCCCGAGCCGCATATACCCTTGGTCTTCATTTCTTCGGGCTTGGAATAGCTCCTCCATGCGTCCCGGCCTATGACCTTGTAGTCCACCTCATGGGTTTCCGGGTCTATCTTTATACGCTCGATAGCCCCCGGGGCTGCCCTCATTCCAAAGGAAAGCTGTGCACCTTCCAGGGCAGGCCCTGTGGCGCAGGATGATGAGATGAGCTTTTCCTTGTTTCCAAGCACGAGTTCTCCGTTGGTGCCTATGTCTATTATTAGCTGTACCTCATCGCTTTTATACGGCTCCTCAGCTATCAAGACCCCCACATTGTCGGCCCCTACAAATCCGGCTTCATTGGGTAGCACATGAATGTAAGCCGATTCATTGATGCTTACACCCATATCCCTTGCCTTTATATCGAGGCTCCTGTGGATGACAGGGGGAAAGGGGGCCAGTCCCACGAATTCTGGGTTGAGTTTGAGAAGAATGTGATGCATGGCGGTGTTACCCACGATGGTCAGGTCCACAAGGTCATTGGGATTGAGGCAGAGATATTCCTTCTTCCCCTTCTCTTTAGTGTCTTCTCCCTTGTTCTTTTTTTTAGGTGGATGCGTCCCTTCACAGGCCTGCCTGACAAGCGTATTGAGTCCCTGGATCATGTCATCGCTCATCTTCTCCAGGCCGTCTTTGTTCATCATGTGGTATGTGATGCGGCTCATGACATCCTCCCCGTACTTGCACTGGGGATTCATCATGGATACCGTGTCTATCACCTGCATGGTGGTAAGGTTGCACAGGTATGCCGCTACGGTGGTGGTCCCGATATCTATTGCCATGCCGTAGTGGTTCAGCCTTTGATCACCCGGCAGCACCCTTACTATCTCCTGATCCATCCATACATAAACCGTAAGCTTCCACCTGTCTTTGCCTCTGAGACGGGCCGGAAGTTTTCGCAGGGCCAGATAATCTATCCTCAAATCCTTGAGCCCGTGCGTCCGGTAAAGCTCTTCCAGTATCCGCTCCATATCAGCCGTGGGATGCTCAAAGGTGGGTTCCACAACCTCCACGTAGTAGCACTTGACCGCCGGATCCCATGTTATGGGTATGTCGCGGGCGGCCTTGCTTACCACCTGTTTCCCGGCCCTTGACTCCTCCGGGACGAATACCAGAAGGTCGCCCTGTATCTTGCAGCAGCATCCAAGCCTGAAACCTTCTTTCTTCTGTGCAGGGGTTACGAATTTTCCTTCTTCCTCCTGCCACGGACTTACATTTGCTCTGCTGGATACGACCCCGAACTTCTCAAACGAACCCTCTTCAATCCTTACCTTACATTTTCCGCAGACTCGCTTCTCCCCGCACAATGCCTCTATGTCAACCCCAAGCTGGCGCGATGCCTCAATGAGGCTTGAGCCCTTTTCCACCTCGCCTCTCCTTCCGGAGGGCTGGAAGATCACCTTTGCCTTCTCAGACATGCCATGAACTCCTTATCTATTTCTGCTGCATCTCCCTTAAGCGGCTTATCATCTTGATGGCTTCCTGGACAGCATTTCCGGCAGACTCCGCATATCCGTCCGCCCCGAAGAGGCCCGCGGTATCCCTTGTAACAGGCGCTCCGCCCAGCATGATGGCCACGTTGGGATTCTTTTCCTTTATCATTTCAACCACCTTTTTCATGCCCATCATGGTGGTTGTCATCATGGCCGACAGGGCCACTATCTCGGCATCGGTGCGAAGTTGCTCCTCAACAAATTTCTCAAGAGGTACGTCCCGCCCAAGATCGTGCACGGTAAATCCCGCAACCTCAAACATCATCTTTATGATGTTCTTTCCTATGTCGTGAACATCCCCCTGAACCGTTCCTATGACCACCTGGCCCTTCGGCTTGTCTCCAAGGTCTTCCAACCTTATGTGTGGCTTTAAGATGTCGAGGCCCGCATAAAGCGCGTCCGCGCACATAAGAAGCTCCGGCACAAAGTACTCCTGCTGATCGTAGAGTGCTCCGACCTTCTCCATCCCTGCCGCGAGACCGTTCATCACCGCGTCATAGACGTTAAGGCCTTTATCAAGCACTTCGTTGGATGCCTTCTTGACACGTTCCTCATCATATTCGACGACTCCTTCACTGAGTTCCTTAAGGAGCTTCTCCCTCATCCCTTCGTTTCCCATAGATCATCCTCCAAAATTCTCTCTCATGGCGCAGATGCGCCTCTTAGTTCATCCTTCCAACCGCCGGAGTGGGAGCCTTTCCATATTTTCTTACAGCCTCCACATAGGCGCGCATATTGTCAGCTTTCAGGTCAGGCCAAAGGTCGCATCCAGGCCACACCGCGTCAACACCGTTATCAATGCATTTCTTGATTACACCATCAACTTGTGAGGCCTCCAGCTTGACCAGTGTCCCATAAGGATCAAAATTGCCGAGGATGATTGCATCCCTGCCCAGCTTCTTTCTTGATTCAGCGACGTTATTTTTCTGATCCACGCTTATGGCATCCGACCCGCATTCATTCATCATCTCTATGATGAGATCCGTGGACCCGCAAATGTGAAGTATCTTGGGGGAAGAGAGTTCCGCAAAGACCTTCTTCAGGTTGGGCTGTATAAGGGTCTTCCACATACGGGGAGAGAGGAGATCCGTCCCTGAGCCCATCTCACGGATATTCATGTAGTCCACCCCCAGGGCCTGATAGTGCTTGGCTATCTGGATTACCAGGTCGGTCATCTTTGAAAGAAAATCCTCAACCCTGTCCTTGTCCTTTTTTAGTCCCTTGAGAAGCACGTCCAGTTCTATGAGTTGGCCGGCCATCGTGAAAGGCCCAAGAACCCATCCTCCAACCGCGTATCTTCCGTTTTCGTAGGCCTTGGCTATCCTTATGGCTTCATCCACTACCGGCATCCGGCCCTTGGACAGATAGCCGGTATCCGCAGGTAGATCCACCTGATCCAGGGTTCCCCATTTGGATGGGACTGTCGGGTAGAGGATGCCGTCAGCGTCTTCATATAGACTTACCCCCCTACCCAGGGCCTCCGGGACTGTGCACATGTCATAGGGTACGATAACGGCGTCAAGCCCGAACAACTCAGCGCTTGTTATGGCCGAGCGGGCAAGATATTCAGCCGAACTGTGTACCTTTGCGAAATGTATGCCCATCTTTTCAATGGCCTGGATAGTCACCATTCCCATTCCACTGAAAACCGGCATAACGTCAATGGGTTCCCGGCGGAAAAACCGCCTTATCCTCTCTCTTGGTGTCAAAGTCGTCATAATCTGTCTCCTTTAATTACATCCCCTTGAGCTGGGCTACAAACTCTGGAAAAAGCCTGTTCAAGGGGTGATTATCCAGGGATGGAAGTCTCCTTTCTTCGGCAAAGACCGCCGTCGCGGCAAAGGCATTGGCCATTGCCACGGCCGGAAAGATCCGGGGCGCTCCGGCCATGGGGCCTGCAAAGATCATGTCATGATACATGCATGCGGCAAGGGCTTCAAGCCCGGCGTCGGCGGCAGACCAACCCTTGAAACCCCACATCTCTTTAGCCTTCTTCCACATATAGGATCCGTTGCTTGGGGCACTGGCCGTAGGGAAGCCCCATTTCTCCTTGATCATGCGGTTGGCAACGGAGCAGAAGGCAGTTGCCGGTCCGTTCATGACGGAGGTGTCAACAAATATGCTTTCAAACCTTGCGCCAACCTTTTCAATGGCATTGAGAAGCTTCTGTGTCCCTGATATGCGTCCGCTTGGCATCTGGTCGGCAGGATCAAATGCCACAAGCAGAACGTGCTTGACACCGATTGCCGCTATCTCTCTTATCTCCGTTTCAATATCAGGCTCCCAAACGGTCAGGCTATTGTAGAACATACGATCCAGTAAGCTCTTTTCCGCACAGTAGGCTGCCCCATCCAGCTTGGGCTTCATCTTCCAGGCATCCACGCAAAAGGGCATGGGACTTACGGATGTGACAAAGTCTATATATCTTTTAAATTCATCAACTGAGTTGGCGACTACGTCCGCCATGCCGGGTACCCCTGTCTCCATTGAAAGCTTATCCTGTGCCAGAAGCAATTCCCTGGCAAGCTTTTCATCAAATCCCTCCTTGCGCTTTCCTTCAAATACCTTGTCTCCCTTTTGGAATATGGAAGAGCAAACCACACTGGGGTGCTCTCCAGGCCGGCCTCCAAAAGTTACGCCTCCAACGGTGCACGTTTTCTGGGGTTTGTCTATTTTGAACATGTCGCCTCTCCAGTTAGATAAGTTTATGTGTTATACGGTAAGGTGATCCCTGATGATGGTGCTATCTGCCAGAAGTTCATCAGAGGTAGCTGTTCGGGCCATGATACCCTTGATGCCCATTAGATAATGGCGCGACGCCACCTGGAGGGCCATCCTGTAGTTCTGTTCCACCAGAAGCAAGGTTAGCCCGGATTTTACACACATCACCAGGATAGGCTGAATAACCTGGTTTACCAGGATAGGAGCAAGCCCCTGACTCGGCTCATCAAGCAGCATTATAATAGGGTTGCCCATCAATGCCCGCCCTATCGCAAGCATCTGCTGCTCTCCACCGCTCAGGGTGGAGCCATCCTGTTTTTCCCTGGCTCGTAGCACAGGAAAGTGAGAATAAATCTTTTCCATGGACCATGGGTCCTCTCCAGGCTTAATTCTTTCGGCAAGCTTCAGGTTCTCCTCCACTGAGAGTCCCGGAAAGATGTGCCTTTCAGCCGGCACATAAGCGATACCTTTTGTAATGATCCGGTGGGTGGGCCATCTGGATGTCTCTTCTCCGTCAATTATTATCCTGCCCTCTCTGGGAGGGGTTAAGCCCAGAATGGATCTTAGGGTGGTGGTCTTGCCTACACCGTTTCTTCCCAGGATGGAGACTGCCTCGTGCTTTTCCAGGTGCATCGAAAGCCCCTGGATTATGTGGCTCCTCCCGTAGTATGTCTGAATGTCCTTCAGTTCAAGGATGGGCCTGATGCCCGGGTCATTCGTGACCAAGATATGCCTCCTTGACCTTCTCATCCCCGCGGATTACGGCAGGGGTTCCCTCCGCTATTATACGTCCTTGGTGAAGGACTGTTATCTCATCTGATATGCTCATAACCACATCCATGTCATGTTCTATGAGGACAATGGAAATCTCTTCGCTCAGTTTCTTTATCATTTGAGCTATATGTTCTGTTTCAGCCGGGGACATTCCAGCGGTCGGCTCATCCAAAAACAGCAACTCGGGTTCTCCTGCAAGGGCCATCCCCACCTCCAGAAGGCGCTGGTCTCCATGGGCCAAATTCCTTGCCAGGGTTCCGGCTTGGTCAACAAGCTCCAAATCCTCAATGATCTTCCACGCCTCTTCAGAGACCTGCACCAGGCTGTCTCTGGAAGAAAAGATTTTAAAGGAGCCTCCCTTTTTTGCCTGTCGTGATATCCTTATGTTCTCGAAGGTTGTAAGACCCAAGAAAATGCTGGTAATTTGAAAGGTTCGGCAGATCCCCATTTTTATAAGGCTATGAGGCGGACGGTTGGTTATATCCTTTCCTCGAAACAGGATGCGGCCTGATGAGGCCGGGAGCCTGCCGGTAATTACATTTACAAGTGTTGTCTTTCCCGCGCCGTTGGGTCCAATGATGGATTTGAGCCTTTTTTCCCCGAACCTTATGTTCACGTCGTTGGTTGCCAGTACCCCGCCGAATCGGCGGTAGAGTCTTTCTGTTTCAAGAATTGTGGTCATGGACTATTGCCGCTCCCTTCTCAAAAACGCCAGGCGGGCTCCGATGCCGGCAAAACCCCTTGGCATGAAAAGGACAAGCAGGATAACTACCATGCCTACGAAGAGTTCCCAGTGCTCGGTCATGGTGCTGATATAGTCCTGCATGAGGATGAAAATCCCTGCCCCCACGAACGGCCCCCACAGTGAGCCCATCCCGCCCAGAAGTACCATCATGAGAACTCCAGCTCCTGCAAAGGCGCTCATAGTGGTCGGCCCGATATAGCCCCGCCAAAGAATGAACAGGCCGCCGCTGACGCCCGCGAGACCGCAGGCCAGAAGCCATCCCATTAGCTTAAACTTGCGGACATTGATTCCCACGAAGGAGGCTCGATCTTCATTCTCCCTGATGGCCTCCAATATCGCACCAAATGGCGAGTTGACGATACGCCATGTAAGAAGAAAACAGAGCAAGACCACAACAAGGGTGAGAAGGTATATAGCTACCGGGTCTCCCGTGCTTCCCAGCACCCATCCGAAAAGGGAGATGTCAGGGTGAGGCACACCCATAAGACCATCGTCTCCCCCCGTCACCGTGTACCATTTCCATGCCACGGTGAAAAACATCATGCCAAAGGCCAGGGTCAGGAGGGCAAAGGCCAGTCCGCCTGTCCGCACCTGCACCCAACCCACAGGCAGGGCGAGGAGCAGGGTGCCCATGATTCCCAAAAGTAGGGTAACCCAGAGAGATGAGGGGGCGACGTGCAGAAGGAAGAGCCCAACCATGTATGCCCCTGTACCCAGGTAGGCATTGTGCATAAAAGAGAGCAGCCCGGTGTAACCCAGGAGCACGTCGAGACTCATCGCCAGCAGTCCGTAAATTAGCATCTGGTTGATGAGGCTTATATAGAACCGGTTTTCGACCACAAAGGGAAAAACGGCGAGACATGCCACTATTATCAAAAGGGACAGAATTTTTCTTGTCATGGGCTTGCGGCGCTCTTGCCCGGGACCGGAGGGTCGTCTTTCCATATTATTCGAATCTTCCTTCACCTAGGAGTCCCCTCGGCATAAAGGCGAGGATGATGGCCATCAACATATATACGATCACCATGGCGAGATCGGTAACAAAAAACTCGGCCAGGGTCTGGACCAGACCGATAAGGAGTGCGGCAAAGACCGCTCCCCGGAGGCTTCCCAATCCGCCTATTACAATGACCACAAAAGAGCTGATGAGCATCTCATGACCCATGGTGGGGTCCACAGAGTAAAGAGGCCCCGCCACCACGCCGGCGATGCCGGCCATTTCACACCCTAGAACGAATGCCCCGATGTGGACGAGCTTCATGTTGATCCCAAGGCAGGAGACCATCTCCGGGATTGTGCTGGCCGCTCTGAGGGTAATTCCGGTTTTCGTCTTTTCCAAAAAGAGCATGAGCGCTACCATGGTGGCCGCAATGATCACAAGGGTCGCCAGCCGATAGACCGGATAGTGAGTGCCCAGAATCGGAAGGGTGTCCTGGAGAAAGAGCGGGAGCTTCACAAACCTGGGTTCATTGCCCCAGATGTAACGTATGAGTCCGTCCAGGAGAAACATGAGTCCGTAAGTCAGGATGAGGGTATAAACAATGGAGCGTTTTCTCACAGGGGCAATGATAGTCCTCTCCAGAACCAGCCCAATAAAGGCAACTATGAAAGGGGCAATGACAAGGGCAACAAAGAAATTAGCCCCAAACGACATCAGGGTAACGCTCGCGTATGCCCCCACGGCGTACAAGGAGCCGTGCGCAAGGTTCATCACCCGGCTCAGGCCGTAGATTATATTGAGCCCTATGGCCACGATGAGGAATACACCACCCAGCACGAGACTGTTAAATAGGATATCTACCGCTGTGCTCACTGCTCTGCCTTCAGCCTCCCTTTGTCACCTCAGGACATACCTTCGCGGCGAGGATACCGGCCCGGCTGTTGATGGACCGCTGCCCAACCGCGAAGGAGGTTATCGTTAGGGATATGGACCTTTCAGGAGTCCTACTTTTCAGGTGGACCAAGTTCTTCGGCCTTGAATGTGTGGAGCACCTTCATGACCACCTTGGCTCCGAATTGATTGGGCGGAGCTGCCATGGTTTCCGTGAGTACCGCGTCATTTCTCATGCAGTTGTCAAAGGCCGAAATGCGCACGGTCCCGTAAGGGCCGTCAAAGCTGATGCCCCTGAGGGCGTCTGCGATCTTGTCGGGGTTTGTGCTACCGGCCTTCTCAATTCCGTTGAACAGATTCATGGCGCCAACGTAACTATGTACAGCCGCATCGGAAGGGATAGTCTTGTAGGTCTCCCAGAACTTCTTTTCCCAGGCATCAGACACCGGGGTATTCACATCCCATGACCAGTCCGATGCGCCAAAAATCCCGTAGCATGCCTCTCCGCCTTCTTCCAGCTCTACAGGACCTGGGGCTGCGGCGGAGACTATCTTCGAGGTCTTTTGGAGCCCGAAGTCCGATGCCTGTTTAGCAAACACCGGGATGACGTTGGTGATAAAGGCGATATAGATGCCGTCTGCACCGGAGGCCTTTATCTTGCTGATGTAGGAGGACCAGTCCTTGGTGCTGGTGGGCGCCTTGTCAAAATTTTCATTGTAGATTTTTATTCCGCTTTGTTTGGCCAGTTCTATGAACCGTTTTCCCGCATCGTGGCCCCATGCATAGTCATGGACGATGACATAGTAGGTGCGATCCTTAAGGTCGGGCCGAGCCAGAATACCCTTTATATTTCCCACTGCGGTCTGATCATTGGCCAACTGCCCGGATCGGAAAACCCACTTGTGAATGCCGTAGAATGCCGTTGTCATGACGTGGGTGGTCAGGAAGGGAACTTTCAGCCTGTCTATGTTTTTGGCGATGGCGAGACCGACCCCGCTCGAGAAGACCCCGATGAGTGAGACGCAGTTATCCTTGAACACCAGTTTTTCTGCCTTGCTCACAGCGACATCGGGTTTGATTTGAGTATCTTCGACTACCAACTCTATGGGACGGCCGAGGATGGTTCCCTTTTCCTTGGCCGCCATCTCTATGCCGTATTTCATCTCAAGTCCGCCCTGAGCTACGATGCCTGTAAGCGGAACGAGAACCCCGATCTTGACCGGGTTTGCCGCCGACGCATTTGCCGAAAATACGAACGCCATAGCCACGATTACTACGATGAGAAGCACTCTTTTCATCTTGTTGACCTCCTGGGCCTGAGAAAGGAAAACACGTTACTCTACACCTCACACCACCAGCCGGAATTATTTGCTTGCTATCACCCCCTTTTAACCTTCCGAACCATGTTGGAAAAATTTACCTTGAGTGCCTATTTTTTCTAATCCAGCGAGGGAAGCACCCTGTCAATCAACTCCACAAGATCCAGCAGTTTCATAGGACTTTCTATTCGCTTAGCCCCCTCATTGAGGTTGTAATGGCAGAAGGGGCAGATGGAGACCATGTAGTCAGCTCCGGTTTCCATCCCTTCGCTGATTCTCTTGGAGGCATTTGAGGCAGCCCATTCGCCATATCCGGTCATAACGCCCCCGCCTCCGCCGCAGCAATAGGAATTGGCTCTAATCCTGCCCATCTCCTTGAGTTCAATGCCTGGTATCGCCTTGAGAAGCTCCCGTGGAATATCATAAAGGCATTCCTCTTCGTTTAACCCGATGTAGGCCCCTTTCCAAAGCTGACTTCCTTCCTCGTCAATGATGAATTTGTTAAGGTGTCTTCCTGTATGACAAGGGTCGTGGTAAGTAACCTTCCAGGGGATGCTTCCTTCCAGCGGGAGCTTTCCTTCCTTCAAAAGGTTATAGAGAAACTCGACAGTGTGTATCACCTTTATCCCGTCAAGGGCCTCCGTATAACCACTAGCGAGACTGTAATCCTTTTTTATTGCCCGGTAGCAGCCCGCACAGGATGTCACTATTGTCTTGACGCCCCCTTCTTTGTGAAGCCTTTGGAATGTATGTAGATTTTCTTCGGCCACCCTTTTGAACTCAGAGGCGTCTCCTATACGCATGGCAGTTGAGCCGCAGCAGATTTCATTTTCTCCCAGGATGCCGAAATCAACTCCCAGCTTCTGGAATATGGAAGCAGTGGCTACCGGCACGGATCTGGCCGGCAGATTGAACGCCCCGGTGCATCCGACGTAATAAAGCACTTCGGCCGGCTCGGCATTTATATCCTTTATGGGCCTCTTGGCCTTTTTGAAAGGCCTTGTCCAGTCTGTTCTTACTCTTCTCGGCCCCTGATATGGATTATTGTAACTTCTCAGAGACTGAGTGATCTTTTTCTGACTGGGCATGGGGCCGACGCCGTCCTCTACTGCCTTGCGCCTCATCGCTTCGATAATTTCCGGGATGAAGGGCTTATGATCCAGCTGGCATTGAGATTGGCACCCGGCGCAAACCGTGCATTTATATATTGCGTCAAGCAGGTCTTCGTCCCAATTGAGTTCGCCGCTCAGAAGCCCTCTGGCAAAAGCAATCTTGCCTTTGGACGCCATAAAGCCTTCGAATCCGAATTCGGCCCCAGCAGGGCATATATCAGCGCTCCTGGTAGGCGGGCCGTATTCATAGGCCACCTTGCAGGTTCCGCATGCGGTGCATCTCCATATCTTGTCTTCAAGTTCCTTCAGATCTGATATTTTCCAGTCCATTTGCTGCCTCCGTCTTAGCCCTTTTTCTCAAAATCCCAATTTCCCGGGATTCATTATATCGTTAGGATCAAGCATCGCCTTAACCTTCTTGAGAAGCATCAAATATCCCTGATGCGCCCTCTTGTTGATCTCCACAGCAAAATCAACAGGAGGCTTGTAAGGGATGCCGCCCATGTCGAGGTCCACCCGCAGGCACTCCACTATCGCCTGTCTGGCATTTTCAGTTTCCTTCTCACTCTGCTTGTTGAAGGGTATCATGGCCCTCAGCATGCCGTAGTGAACCCCTCTGTACATGCTCATCCTCACGGACGGAGAGAGATTATGTGATATCAGGATCTCTTTCCATTTCTTATAAACCGGAGCCCATTTCTTTGCGGGTGTAAAAGTCCCGGGCCATGAGATCCCGGCTCCTCCCTGTTTGCAGTAGTTTTTCGTTGAGCCTACTATCTGGCTGGGAAGCTGGGTTCTTGCCTTAAGTGCTTCTTCAGGATAGTGAGTCTCCTTAATGCTTGTCCCTTTTTGTTTCTCCTGATCAAGCACAAGGCTCCATATTTCTTCCTTGGACTCCTTCTCCTTTTGGGTGAAGGAATATGTGGTTGCATAGCTGAACCACTCTGGGTCTTTTTCAGGCTTGGGCTTGTAAGGATAGGGGATCGGCACCTGGGCAAGCCACCAGGAAACCCCTGTAAGATCATCACAGATTTCATAGTTGCTTAGGTTGAGCATGTAAGAATACATATCATCAACGTTATCGCAGCATACTGTAAAGATCTTAAGAAGAGGAGGAGAGTGGTGGACATTTATCCCCAGTTTTGTCACGATGCCGGTAGTGCCCAGCCAGCCTTTAAAAAGACCGTCGAGTTGCGGCATCGGAAGTACGCTGTGCCATGCCTCGGGGTTTATGGCACACGACCCTGCCCTCACTACCTCTCCTGTTGGCAGAACAACTTCCATGCTGGTTATCTCCTGGCTCTGAAGCCCGTACCGGGCATTCATGCCCCCAATTCCGTGGCTTATGGCGCAGGAGGATACCGATGCAGAGGGAGGTCCGACCGGCCAACCAAACCTCAGACCGAGCGGAGCCAGGGCGGCAGCCAGTTGGCCATGCGATACCCCCGGTTCTATAACTGCTACGAGCGCTTCAGGGTCAATTTCTATGATCTTATTCATGCGTTTCAGGTCAACAATGATTCCGCCCCGTTCGGGTATGGTAAGACCTCCGATGTTGGTTCCGGCTGTGTAGGGGACGACAGGAATTCTTTCCTTGTTTGCGAATGTGAGTATCCCCTGAACCTGCTCCACAGTGCTGGGCATAACCACAAAGTCCGGAAGCTTGGGCTTCACGAAACTTAGGTCGTAGGAATAGGCATAGCATATATGCTTTGCGCCTGTAGCGTTTTTCTCCCCGACAATGGACTGCAATTCCTTAACTATTAGTTCCTTGTTTCTAGCGTGCATGGCCTTGACTCCTCCATATACTCCTTATAGTTGCTGAGCCTGCCTACTTCATAGACCTCAATACCTCAAGGCGGTTCTGCCTCTTTTTGACAATCATCTTGAAGTTACGCGGTACGTCCGCCAGAAGAGCTCCCGACTGTTCCGCTCCTTTGCTGTAGCAGGAGAGGATTGCATCTTCTACCTCCAGGGCCTTGGCTGCGGCCTGGGCCAGGGAAGCGTCTGGGGGAAGGTCGGTTTCAAATGCAAAATCGTCAGGGTTCAGGTCGAAGGCAAAACAACCCTCAATGGCATCTGTAATAACTGACTGATAAGCCATTCTGACCTGCTTTACATATTTTACGTTTTCATTGGCGAAACCGAGAAAGATGTCTTTCTTTGCAGGAAATCTACCTGCCAGAGATTCATAAAAGGCTGCGGCCTTTTCCTCCAGTCCCCTGATAAAGCTAATGGTCTCGGACGCTGTGCAGAGTTTCATTTTTTCTGTTTCCTTTCTTGCTAAAGCCACCTATGGATGCATACCTTGCTTTCCGTAAAGAAACGTACTGCCTCTTTTCCCTGCGTGTGCAGTATGCCCATGAAAGATCCTGCCATACCGCTGAATGGGAAGAAGGCCATGGGGGCTACAATTCCGATGTTTATGCCGACATTTCCGCTTATGACATCGTACTGGAAGTGCCGTGCATGCTTGCCGTTGGATGTAAAGATGGCATGACCGTTGTGATAGGGGCTTTCGTTGCAGATCTCTATGGCCTCCTCCAGGGTCTTGGTCCTCAGGATTCCCATCGTGGGCCCGAAGATTTCCTCACGGACGGCTCTCATTTGCCTGTGAAGTCCTTCCATGATGGTCGGCCCCAAGAAACACCTATCCGGATATCCGCCGACGATCTTCCCAGGCTTTCTGCCGTCAAGCCGTAATTTTACCCCTTCCTTGATAGCGCTTTCTATGTGGCCCAGGATTTTCTCCTTTTTCCCCGCGTCCCTTACCGGGCCCATCTGTACTGACTCATCAAGCCCGTATCCGATGGTGATGGCCTTTGCGCGTTCGGTCACCTTCTCAACAAAGCTGTTATAAAATCTGTCGTCGTCGCCGACCATGATCAGTGTCTGACCCGCCAGACACCTCTGGCCGGCGTTGCCGAAAAACGACGTCATCAGACCCGGTATTGTTGCTTCCACGTTACAGTCGGGCATAATGACAAGTATGTTGGCTGCTCCACCCTGTGCGATGCAGCGTTTTCCGGTCTTGCCACATCCCGGATAGATAACATCGCGCATTACGGGAGATGAGCCAACAAAGGTGATGCCTGATATACCAGGATGATCAAGCATCCCATTGACGACAGTTCTTCCTCCATGAACCATATTCCAGACCCCGGGGGGAAATCCTGCCTCCTCTGCAAGTTCAGTAATCCTTGTCTGGCTGAAAGGCACTTCGCTCGATGGCTTGATTACTACGGTGTTACCTGTGGCCACCGCATAAGGGGCGGACCAGAGCGGTATCATAAAAGGGAAGTTAAATGGCCCTATAACGCCGAAGACCCCTAGCGGGACTCGGATGAGGTACTCGTCAATTCCAGAGGCGATATCTTCTGAGGTATCCCCCATCATCAATGTCGGTATTCCGCATGCTACCTCAACATTTTCGATGCCTCGCCTGGTCTCTCCCCTTGATTCATCTATGGTTTTTCCGTGTTCCTGAGTCTGAACCCTGCTGAGGTCCTCAAAGTTCTCCTCCAGAAGATGGAGGAATCTAAAAAGGTAACGACATCTGGTGACTGCCGGTGTCCTTCTCCAGTCATGGAATGCCTCTGTGGCGGCGGCAACCGCCGAATCTATCTCCTCCTTGGTGGAAATGCCCACCTTACCGATTACCTCACTGGTGGCAGGATTAACCACATCTATCATCTCGCCCTTTGATTCCGTCCACTCGCCGTTAATATAGTTTTTAGCGGTGGGCACTCCCTTTATGGGTTCTTCAAGAATAGCCATAATAGTTTCCTCCTTTAGTTCAGGTTACGCGAAAGATGTCTTGTCTTTTTCTATCTTGTTTTTCAAGAAATATGAGGTTATATTGATAACTTAATCTCCCTATTTAGTCATGCTGTATTAGTTCGTGTCCATCCGGAAATGAGATAGTTTCGTCGAGTTCAAGGCGAGCGATAATTTTAACCACAGGAATACATTGACGTATTTCGAGGATTAAAATTTGAGCCCAACGCCGAAATCGGTGAAAATAGCCATTTACGGATGGACACGAGTTCAGAAATCCTTGCGGCTTCAGGCGCACGGAAACCTTGCGCGCTGCGCCTGAAGGCGCACCTACAGAAGGTTATTCCTGGTCTGCACGTGCTGACCTGCACAAAGGCATCCCCCCAATTATTGAGCTGATAGGTCATGCTGTTGCTTCTTATATGAAAATGAATAGTCATAGCGGTGTAGCCTGTCCTGGATTCCGCATCGAGTCTGCAATGACATGCCGCATTTTCATGCTTTATTATGACCCAACAGGGCATGGTGGTTAGACGGATTACCATTTTCCTTTTTCGTTATGCCCGCCCATAGCGTTGTGGTCAATCGAAGAATTACCGACGGTCATTCTTTAAGAGGCAGACACTTTCAGACCTTTTGCGGGTCTGAATCTTCCTCTACCTCGGCTATATAGAGATGACTTGCTCCTACCCTCTTTTTGATTACACCTTCTATTTCAAGAATGGGACTACCCTCGGAGACAATTCTAGCCTTGGATCCGAAATGCAAATTCTTGGGATGGGCCATGGTAATGGGGCCGTTATCAGGAGGCTCAAATGCCGGGGTATTTGTCAGATTGGATAAGTAGTCCCCAACGTCCAGGAGATCATTGCTCATGGCGATCTGAGCCGCATCGGGATCCCTTTGTATAAGCGATTCGAGGATATTTTCGTGTGCCAAACGCACCTGTTCGTAGAAATCCGGTCCAAGCTTCAGGTTTGCTTTTATGGACCGCAGGAGGTTGTCTATAAAATCAATGGTCAGGACGAGAACGGTATTTTCAGCCATGCGCGCCAGGTACCGGTGGAAACTTATCTCCTTGGAGACCTCTGAATCACCTTCTCCAATATGCTCCCGCATAACCTGACGCAGGTACTGGATGTCTTTACCGGTAATCTTTGTTGCCGCGATTCTTGCTACGGTGGGTTCAATAAGGTACCGCAACATGGTTATTTCCTTGATGCTGACGGGCTTGAAATGAAGAAAGTTGATGATGCTGTTGATGGTGGTTCTCATGTCCACTTCGGCAACGAAAGCACCTCCCCTGATGCCTTTGCGGATCTCAATAAGGCCCATAACCTCCAGAACCCTAAGGGCCTCCCTCATGGTTGCCTTGCTAACTCCGAATTGTGATATGAGTTCTTTCTCCGATGCCAGCCTGTCACCAGGTTTAAGCTGTCCTGACAGAATTGAGTCACGGATCTGACTGATGATGTTGTCAGAGACCTTTTCGGATTTCACAACGGCCTTGAAGTTTATAGAACCTTGTGCTTCTTCCTGTGCCAGTTTCATAACCACTTCTACAATACTCCAACTCGTTATAGACCTTAGAGTGTCTTTATATTGAAATTGATAGTCGTAGCGGCTCAGGCCGCTATCAAGTTTGTGGTGCCTGGATTCCGGATCGAGCCGGGAATGATATGCGGCATTTCAATGCTTCTTTGTACCGCAACAGGGCATCGCGGTTTATATGAAAATCCCCCTTCGCTTCACTCCTCCCCCTCGACGGGGGAGGGAGGGGTGGGGGTGATTTTCATCTTTCGTTAGTAAAGCCGCCCTTTCTCTGTAGGCCAAAATATCTGCCCAAGGTTCTTTACGTAATCCCCGGTCCCCACTCAGGCCACTAAACGGGATGATGACATGGCGTGAGATATAGCGCTAGAAAAATAGAGTGTCAAGAAAAATATTATAATATTTCATATTTCTAGTAATTTTAGAGAGATCAAATGGATATGCCTAGCTTTTCAAATCGAATTATTTGCTAAAAAATATATATTAATTAATATGTTATAAGAAACCTAATAAGAAACCCAAATATTATAATTGTTAATATATTTTGTTGACATGGGTGGGATTCTTCTTTATAGATAACCCCAATCAATGTGGGAGTTGCTGGTGCTGATCCTTAAATGAAGAGGAGATTGATGATGGGAGTCAGAGTCAATGCCTTAACCTGCACAGGGTGCATGGCCTGCGAGATGGCCTGCGGCTATCATAGGGACGATGCTTTTGCATTGTTATCGTCCTGTATTGTTGCCTACAGGACGAGGGAGAAAAAGGACTACTTCGGGGTAATTCTGAAGGAAGAAGATTCGCTGGTGATTGCCAGGCCGGAGGGTATGGAGATCAGAAAGATTGGAGATGCAGGCGGCGGTGGAGGAGATTCCAGCGCGAAACCAATGCTGTTAAGGGAATCCTGCGATTTGTGCGCCGGAATGGATGGAGGGCCGATGTGCGCCCGGTTTTGTCCTGTTGATGCCATAAGCGTCGAGTAGGGTCTGCGATGCGGGGAATTGGAGCCCGATAAGCTCATAAGGAGGAGCAAATCATGGAATATCTGTCATCTGGAAAGATACTGATAGTTGATCTCGCCGCAGGGGAGACAAGGGAAGAAGAACTGGAAGATGATCTTATTTCAAAGCGCATAGGCGGTATCGGCATAACTACACACCTTTTGGGTAATTACAAGGATCAGGATCCGATTGTAATGGGCTGCGGGCTTCTTACCGGAACGCTTTATCCGGCATCCGATCTTTCAATAATAACTGCAAAGAGCCCTGTAACGAAAACCGTATGCCACCTTCCCGTAGCGCTGAAAGCCGGGATTGAATTCAAATACTGCGGCTTTGACTACCTGGTGATATTGGGTAAGTCCGCTAATCCTTCTATGCTCTGGATTCACGACGGTGTGGCGGATCTGATGGATGCCTCGGCAGTATGGGGAAAGGACGTCTGGCAGACGACCGATGCCTGGAGAAAAGAGATGGGTGACGATCTCATACAGACCCTCGTCATAGGTAACTGCGGAGAGAGGTGTTCCGATCTTGCACAGGTTTCGGTAAACTACTGGGGTAGCGGCGATATCTGGGGGTTCGGCAGTCTATTCGGTGAAAAGAGGCTTAAAGGTATTGCCATGAGAGGCATGGGGCTTCTGGAGGTAGCCGAGGCTGAAGGATTCGTAGATCATTCGATTAAAGTACTCTCTGCCTTGAAGCAGGCCCCATGGGGGGGTAAGACAGGCATAACAGATATCGTGACCGCAATGGGCAGACAGGATGTCTCCGATTGGATGGCGCCAATGGTCCACAGAAACAGCTCTTCCTACAATGTGCCTTATCCCTATAGTACATTTCTCTATCTGGACGAGGACCCGGCTCTTCTTAAAGAGCCCGAGGGAGTTGAACCTGGGATCATGATTACGAGCCCCTATGTGGCTATTGCTGCAAAGGACTCTGGGATGTCGGCCTCTGAGGCCTTCAAGACGATCAGATCATGCCTGCGTTACGGTATTGATCCGGAGGCGGCCATGCAAATTTCAGCGGCTGAAGGCAAAAAAACCAGAGGGGAGATGGAGGCAGCCTTAGATTCCATGTCCAGGAAGGACACAGTCGGTTCAAGGCCGCCCTTCAGTCATTACTGTCCGGGACATCCCCTCTTTGCCGATTTCGGCACAGGGAAGGATTCAGGCGATTTCGAGGAATGGTGGATGAGAAGACAGGCACTTGCTTATCTTTTCGGCGTTGATCCGATGTTCATGCTGATGAGCCCGGAGATAAGCGCTCAGTCAATGATGGAAGCAGTGCGACTAGGAACCGGGGTGGATATTTCCGAGGAGACTTTGAATTTTCTGGTGACTGAACTCTGTGCATAGACATCGGCATTAGCCCGCCTCGCGGAACATCCTTCACCGGAAAAGAGGGAAGTTTGATGCTGAGGGAGACCTGCGTGTCATGAAGATCTGCTTAGATTTGACAGTAAAATACACCCCCCACGCCAACTCTCCCCCGCAAAGGGGGAGGGAAATCCTCGACCTCGTGGAGTGTCGAGAGGGAGGGGGATTTTCATGTGCGGGAGCGACAGCTTATTCCTGTCATGGATGTTTACAGTAAAAATACTTCCATTTTTTCTAGGTCGGGATCGGGGTCGCAATCGGTAAGAGCAGGCAATGCCTATCGTTAAAAGACGATACCGCATCCGACCCCGAAGAATCTCATGGCCGGAGGCGGCCTCTGGGTCATGAATATTTGAAATAAATTACTAGGCCTCTCGCGATGGTTTCGTATCACCATCGTTCCGGCAAAATCCTCGTAATTGGGGCGTAGATCTGACCAGGAGCAGGAACAATCCAAGCATAAGGCTGCCTGGCTTTTTTATCCCTGATAACGCGCTTCAAGACAAAGGACCGGATTATTGCGAGAGGATTGATGTCTAGAGGCTTCCGGAATGGTTGAGAAGGCCCCTTTCTTAAGATCTGCAAGAATAGGAATATATACCGGGGGAGGGAGTTCCCATTCCTGGCTATGGTTCGTGGATGTCTTTGAGAGGCTCGGTCTTTGGGACCTGTGCTTCCTGGATGAAGCAGCCATTAACGAGGACGCCTTGAGATCAATAGACGTCCTGGCAGTTTCGGGCGGAGACACATTTGCACTGGCTGAGAGTCTCGGAAGATCGGGAGCGGAGGCACTCAGACGATTTGTCTGTGATGGGGGCCTCTATATCGGGTCATGCGCAGGCGCCTACCTTGTCATGCCGTCTTCCAAGGCGCCCTTGAACAACTTTAACCTTGTCAATGTAAAGATTGCCAACCTGGCCAAAAGCCTCCCTCCCTCTCTAAAAAATCATGATAAATTCTTTGTCCAGTACGGATGCAGCTATGTATTTCATCCTGTGAGAGAAGAAGTGCGTTTGAGGCTTGAATCTGATGCGCTTTTTCAGGGCGAAGAATTTGTAAAGGCCCCCCTGTTTGGAGGCCCTGCCATGCTGCCGAGCGAAGATGGCACTGTGATAGCAAGCTACCATTCGTTTACGGAAAAGACGGTTTTTTTAACAGATGAGGAGATTTGCAGAAATACCCTGATTGAAAAGGCCGCGATAGTTCGCTCAAAGCTCGGCAAGGGTTGCCTCTACCTGTTCGGCCCCCATCTTGAACATCCGCTGTATAAAGATGCCAACTTACTGGTGGGGCGGATAATTGCTGCTGAAAAGTCGGTGCAACTCAATAACAATATCCAGGCTGCTTCAGCGCCTCCGCCGGTAAGGAGCAGCAAAGACCTCAGACGGCAGATCAGTAATGCCAGGATTGTTGCCGGTTCGATGGAGTTCATGCCCGTCAAGTGGCTGATCGGGTGCAAGGTCTATGAACCCGAAAAAATACGTGTTTTCTTGGAGGCTATGTGGAGGCGTCTTAGGCGTCTCGAAAGGGCCCATTTATCCGGATGGGAACTGGATGAGGTTATCTCTAAAGCTGCACGAATTGTTTCTGTCCTAAGAAGGATGCACACTGCGATTGGTGAGGGAAGGGATGCAACACATCTTGCTGCAGAGCTTTTTCCTTTGCTCAGGGAGTGTACTTCGTCTTTTTTTTCGCTATATTTCAAGACCCTGAGATCAACGGATATAGAGATATCATGCGACAGAGGGCGGCTTAGTCCGGCGGCCCTATGATGTTGGTTGCCTTTACACGGAAAGAGGAGAGGTTGATGCTCATCAAAGGGTGGATATACAAAAATCGGGATAAGTCCAGGGCTATTATTGCTGCCTGCTTTTTCGTGGCACTGTGCTCGATTCTTACATGTTTCGATATATCCTGGGCCAAGGTATCTGATTCTCTCTTGGAGTCCTCCTGGTTCGTTGATTTGAAGGAGTTCTCCATCTCTGCGCACGGAACACTTAGTTGCGAGGTCTGTCACGGGGTAATGGATGAAGGGGCGGGCGGGCATCCTGTGCCGGGGAAAGACATATCTTCGAACAGACGGCCAACCGACCGTTTCGATTATTTCCGATGCAGAAAGTGCCACAGGGAATCATACGGACGATTCTTGAAGGGATCTCATGCCGAAGCCCTGAAGAAAGAAAAAGTCAATGGGGATATTGAAGCGATATCAAGCCTACCCGGGGATAAGAGAGCGCCGACATGCGGTCACTGTCACTCCTCGCATTATGAGGAGGCCAGGCTTGGCCGTGTTGAAGCAGGCAGGCGGATGACCGAAGTCTGCGGAGCGTGCCATTCGTCTCAGAAAAAAACTTATCTTAAGGGGTTTCACGGAAAGACCGCCCACAACCTTGGAGATATGACCTCCGCATACTGCAGTGACTGCCACGGAGCGCACACCTGCATATCTCTTAAGGAAAAGGATGCGGCGCTTAAGGCATGTTTAAGGTGTCATCAAAAGGCAGACGCCTCTTTTGCTTCATTTGTAATACATCCTGCCTCCGTGAAAGGTGAAGACAGCAACAAGGTCTTCAAGGTAGCCGTAATTAGGACTGTGACTGTTGTTATGGGATCTATAGTTCTTCTTATAATAGTCTTTTTTTACGGCCATAGTTTCCTCTGGATACTGAGGGAACTCCATGAAAAATTGAGGAGACATTAACCATGTCTGAGAAACGTCCGGAAGAGGCCATTCGTTTTTCCGTTCTTAACAGGATATTGCACCTGTTTGTTATGGCAGGGTTCATAGGACTTGCCGTAACCGGGTTTTCGCTTGCATTCAGCTCAAGGCCATGGGCGCAGGCAATAGCATGGCTCGCGGGAGGAGCCGGGGGATTGAGATCATTTCACAGGTTCTTTGCCGCTATCACCTATGGTTGCGTCATCCTGCATCTCGGCTGGCTAGTCTATTTCAAGGCGGTACTTAAAGGCAGACTTACCGGTCCTGATTCGCTTTTCCCCCGAATCAAGGACTTAAGGGACTTTATTGCACATGGCGCCTATATATTCGGGAAGGGAAGGACTCCGCAGTTTGACAGATTTTCCTACTGGGAGAAATTTGACTACTGGGCAATCCTCATCGGCATGAACACCATGGGGTTGACGGGGCTGATCCTATTGTTCCCGCATTTCTTTACGTCCCTGTTTCCCGGTTATTTCGTCAACCTTGCACAGGTTCTTCATCTATATGAGGCCATCATGGCCGTGGCGCTCAAGTTCGTCGTTCATATTGTAACGACCCATCTCAGACCTGAGGTCTTCCCCATTGACAAAAGCATATTCAACGGTAGAAGGAAAAGAGCCTCTTCCACAGGTGCAGTAATTTTCTTCCTGATCCTGGCAGGAGGCAGTCATGGCGGCAATTCCTATGCTGCCGGAGTCGAGCTGATGCCGCTTACTGAGCAGGGCCGCGCAAGATTGTGCCTTGACTGCCACAGATTACCCAACATAAATACCAACGAGGGGGCGAGGGATTCCCAGGTGTTTTGCCTTGAGTGCCACGGTAAGGATTCCTGTGCAAGACAGACCGGGGTTTCTCTAAAGGTTGATATGGAGACCTTCGGTAGCGGCAGGCACAGGTATCAGGCCTGTATTACCTGTCACAAGGATGTTGCAGGTTCGCCCCATAAATCGGAAAGCGGCGGTGTATGCAAGGACTGTCATTACCTTCACGATGATTCGGCCGCGGGGGATCCTCACCTGAGAGTCCAGTGCCAGGCATGCCACAGGAAATCTCCTTTCAATCAATACGATGCTGAAAGGGATCTGGTGATATTGGCGAGAAAGGATGACAAAGGACTTCCCCTGGCCCTCCTTGACCATGGCCTGAGCGACGTCTCCGACGGAGAAATCTGTGCCAGATGCCACAGAAGCGGAAACAAGGTAGGGGCGGCATCATCGGTTCTGCCCGGTAAAGGCATTTTCTGCATAATTTGTCACAGTGCCCCTTTGTCAATCGGACACTGGAGCTTTGGAGCGGCATTTCTGATCTTTCTGGGGGGGTTATACGGCATGTTCTTTCTCTGGTTCAGGGGGAGGATAGGCCATGAGGAGACCTCTGCCCATCGTAAGATATCATTGGCAGGGGAGGGGCTTTGGCAAACGGTCTTTTCAAGACGTTTACCCAGGCTTCTTTCAGTGTTCCTGTTTGACGTGCTTCTTCAAAGAAGGCTTCTCAAGGAAAGCGTGAGCAGATGGTTCTCACATTCGCTCATCTATTATGGTTTTCTGGGGAAGTTTGCGCTTGCCTGCCTGTCGCTATTCAGCTATGGCCTTTTACCCCAGGGGCGGCTGTCTTTGGCATTGCTGGACAAAAACAATTGGATTGCCGCCTCCTTGAACGATCTTTTTGGAACAATTATCCTGCTTGGTATTATGATTGCTCTTGCCCGTCGGATGATTACCAGGCCGAGTCATGTCCTGACCGAAGAGCAGGACTCTCTGGCGCTTCTGATTATAGGCATGGTTGCCTTGAGCGGATTCGTGGTTGAGGGCGCGAGGATTGCTGTTACCGGCATCCCATCCTATAAGGCCTTTTACTCCTTTATCGGTTATCCTGTTGCAGGCTTATTAAGATTGTTCGGGGTAACATGGGGGGATTTTTACGGATACCTCTGGTGGATCCACGCGCTTTTGTGGATGAGCTTTTTTGCGTGGCTTCCCTTTGGAAAAATCAAACATATCATTGCAGCACCCCTTACTCTCCTTGTTAGAGAGGCGGGAGAAAAACAGGATATGGAGGGGAGGTAGATCAACGTGGAAGAAAAGGAAAATATAATAGCCTCCCAGGGGACTGCAGCCGGTGGAGAGGAAACCTCAAGGACTGGTTCCGTGAATGCTCAGCCATTGGCGGTTGAGATTCAAAAGGATGCCCGAATTATCCCAATCGAGAAGCTCGATATATCAAGGCTAATGCAGCTTGACGCCTGCACAAGATGCGGCGAGTGCCTTAACTGGTGTCCGGTGTATGATCAGGATAAGAGGGAGGACATAATTCCCCGTACAAAGGTGCGGGATTTCTATCGCATTATCAAAGGCCAGCACGGTCTCCTGGCCCGAATCTTAAGTAAGAGCGGGCTCAATGAAAAGGTCAAGGGGCTCATAAGGACTGTTTTCAGGCTCCCTCACGTTACTGACGATATGATCACTTCGTTTGTTACAAACCTTTATGAATGTTCAACGTGCGGGCAGTGCCAGGTGGTTTGTCCGTCCAACATAGACACCGTTAATATCTGGGAGAACATAAGGGAAGCAATTGTTTCAGCCGGCTATGGACCTCTGCCGCAGCAGACCCCCCTTGTCAAAAGCGTCAAGGCCTATGACAATCCCTGGCAGCAGCCGCGCCAGGCGCGAAGCAAATGGATAAGGAGGGCGAAGAAGGAAGGCCTTCTCAAGGAGGTACCCAGGGAGGCCAAGAAAACGCATCCCAAGATACTGCTTTTTCTTGGCTGCACGGCGGTTTATGATGTAAACGTAAGGCAGATAGCCATAAATACCGTAAACATACTGGAAAGTCTGGGCGTGGACTACGGGTGCCTTGGTGATGCGGAGAAGTGCTGCGCAAGTGTCATGCTAAGGATGGGTGACCCTGAATTTGAAAGGGTCGCTACTCAAAATATTGATCAATTCAATTCGCTGGGCATAGAAACTCTTGTCACCTCATGCGCCGGGTGTTACAAAACAATTAAACAGGATTATCCCCAGGTAAAGAAACTGGAATTTGAGGTGCTTCACACGGTGGAATTACTTAAGAGACTCATGGACAAAGGGCTTCTATCGTTCGGGCACAGGATAGATAAGACGGTCACTTATCATGACCCTTGCCATCTGGGCAGGGCTGCAGGAGTCTTTGACCCTCCAAGGGAGATACTCAAGTCTATTCCGGGAATCAAGCTGGCCGAAATGGAAAGGATTTATCAGTATTCACGGTGCTGTGGAGCAGGCGGGGGGGTAAAGGCCGGGTTTCCGGATATCCAGTCAAAAATGGCGGAGAGACGCATACGTGAAGCGGAAGCTACCGGAGCGCAAGACCTGGTTTCCGCCTGCCCGTTTTGTTTTGCCGGGCTGCAGGTTGGAATAAAGGCAATCAATTCGCCGCTCATCATGAGTGACGTTACCTCTCTTGTGGCCAAAGCCATTTTCGGCGTTAACGCTGAGGAGACGGCAGCTAATCTCAAGCCGGAGTGACGCTTATACTTTTATAAGAGGGAGGATGGATACTATGGGGTTACGATTTCTTTCATGCTTCTTTTGCCTATTTGTCGTTTCCGTCCTCTATCATACGGCCTTTGCAGATCAGAAACCCATAAGAATAGGCTATCTCCAAAACGATATCCATCAGTTGGCCTGCTGGGTGGCCATTGAAAAGGGCTTCTACAGAGCTGAAGGTCTGGATGTGCAGGTGGCCGGTATATTTAAAGCTGGTCCGGAGGAGATGAGTGCCTTTGCGGCCAGGGCCCTCGATATGGGGTATGTCGGGGAGGCTCCTGCTACCACGGCGGTGGCAAACGGTGTCGCAAGGGTATCTGTGGTTGCTCAGGTTAACACGGAAGGCTCAGGCCTTATGGTGGGAAAGAACTCCGCCGTCCATCATGTGAAAGACCTTGTGGGAAAGATCGTAGCAGTGCCGGGCCACTCGACCGTTCAGGATTTTCTGCTGAAAAAGGCGTTTCTAAAAAGTGAAGTTGATCAGAAAAGCGTTAGGATAATAGTTTTAAAGCCCCCTGAGATGATCGGCGCATCCGGCACGGATCAGATATCGGCTTTTATCGCTTGGGAACCCTATCCGGCAAAGGCAATTACAATGGGGGCCGGAAGACTTCTGCTTTCATCCAGAGACATCTGGAGGGATCACCCTTGCTGTGTGCTTGTTGCAGATGACAGGTTTATCGCAGAGAGGCCGGATGATGTCAGGGCCATGGTGAGAGTTCATGTAAGGGCGACTGATTATCTAAACGCCGATACCGGTGAGGCGCTCAGAATTGCCGTCAAATACACCGGCATGGACGATGAGACTCTCCGGCTTGCCATGCGCAACGTGCGATACACCTATGAAATCAGCCGTGAGGGGGAGCTTGAATATGTTCGGTTTCTCTCCGGTTTGCGTTACATAAACGTGAGCGATCCCGAGTCCTTTGTAAATCGCTTCCTCCAGGGCGTCTTTCTTAAAGAGATAACCGGGCGATGAAGCCCTGGAGTCTGACAGTCCCTCTGGGCGCCGTAGTCATCTGGCAGATCGTATCTTTTTCCGGCCTTGTACCGACAAATCTCCTGCCCTCTCCTCTGGCGGTATTGGCCGGCGCCAGGGACCTCATATTTGTTGGTATGCCGCCTGAACATCTCCTGCACAACCATATCATCTACAGCCTTCTCAGGGTATTTCTGGGGTTTATTTTCGGCTGTATTATAGGAATTCCACTAGGGCTGGTGATGGGGTGGTCCAGCAAGGCAAAAGGCGTTTTAGGGCCTTTTGTAGAGATCATACGACCCATTCCGCCCCTTGCCTGGATCCCCATCGCGATTCTCTGGTTTGGGATAGGGCTTAAGTCCGCCGCCTTTATAATCTTTCTAGGGGTCTTCTTCCCTGTATTGCTTAACACTATATCCGGCGTTGAATCCATCAACCCGGTATTACTTGAGGCTGCAAAGACTCTTCGCGCAGGGGAAAGAGATCTGTTCCTTAAGGTGTTACTGCCTGGCGCCATACCTTCTATCTTTGTCGGAATGCGCATAGGTATGGGAATAGGGTGGATGACCCTTGTAGCCGCAGAATTTACGGGTGTCAAAGAAGGCTACGGCTTGGGATACATGATTATGACCGCAAGAGACATCCAGAGACCGGACGAGATCCTGGCGGGAATGCTGATTATAGGTGTGATAGGCCTCATGATCAATTGGAGTTTGAAGGCCCTGGAATCAAGATTGATAAGGTGGCAGTAGAATGGATCTCGTGCTCGAGCGGATCTCAAAGATATTCCCGGGAATCGGTGGCTGTGAATCAGTAGAGGTCTTGAAGGACTTCTCCTGTTTTATAAATGGAGGAAGCCTCTTATCAATCGTGGGGCCCAGCGGATGCGGCAAGACTACTATTCTGAGGATAATAGCCGGGCTGGAGAAGGCATCCTCCGGGAGGGTTCTATTCGGTGTAGGGGAGGCCGAGCCGGGCGAAAAACCTCTGGTGGGTCTCGTTTTTCAGGACTACGCGCTTTTTCCCTGGCGCACCACGCTCGGCAATATAACCGCCGGGCTAGAGTTTATGGGCGTCCCCCTGAAGGAAAGGCTCGCAAAGGGTATGGAATACGTGTCGGCCTTTGGTCTTGATGGTTTTGAAAACCGTTATCCGAAGGAGCTTTCCGGAGGCATGAAACAGAGGGTCGCTATCGCAAGGACACTTATAATGGAACCTGGCGTGGTTTTGATGGATGAGCCCTTCGGTTCTCTCGACAGCCAGACCAGAAACTCCATGCAGGAGTTCCTGGCTGGATTATGGGAAGAAAGACGCGATACTATTATATTCGTGACACACAATGTTGATGAAGCGGTTTTTTTGAGCGATGATATAATCGTGCTGACTTCAAGACCGGCCCGTGTTATTGAACGAGTTAAGGTTTTGTGCAAAAGACCCAGGGATAGAACCGGTATCGAATGTAACACCATTAGAAGATCTGTGTTGGATATCCTTGGCCGAGAGTCTTCCAAGTTGGGCTGATTTACCAGTCCCCATTCGGGGATGGCGGTTTATCTGAAAATGCGCTTTGCCCTTATTCTTCTCCCTCGAGGAAGGGGTGGGGGTGATTTTCATCCTTCGTTGTGCCCCAATAGAACATGGGGGTTAGTTGCAATAAAGATAGATGGGGGAGCCTCTATGCGTGCGGACCGCTGCCAATAAACACCTTGGACGGGCTCTTTTGGAAAGCCGTTAACATTCGACATTCAAATGAAAGGAGATCATTTAATGAAAATACTGGGGATAGCGTGCAGCCCCCGTAAGGGTAAGGCGACCTATTCGGCACTCAGTCGTGCCTTGTCGGCTGCATCCGAGGTATCAAATTCGATTGAGACGGTAATTATTGATCTTGCCGGGCTTGATATAAGAGGGTGCATCGCGTGCGGCCACTGTGTCAAAGCGCTAGAATGCAGCCAAAAGGATGATTTCAGCGGGCTCATAGCAACGCTCTCTGATACTTCAGTGCGTGGCATGTTGATCGCTACCCCTGTATATTTCGGCTCGATGAGTTCTCTTTGCAAGGCTTTTCTGGATAGATCGGTAATGTTCAGGCGCAATGGTTTTTTGTGGAGAGACCGACTGGGCGGGGTTATCGCTGTTGGCGGCTTCCGTAACGGAGGGCAGGAGGTGACCATTCAGGCCGTCCAGGCAGCGCTCCTGATACAGGATATGGTGATCGTAGGGGATGGGACCCCCGGCGCTCATCTTGGTGGGACCGTTTGGAGCGGACACCCCGGAGCTGAAGACGGAGACGGTATCAAGACATCTGAGGCAGTCGGAAGACGTGTGGCGGAGGTTGCCCTCAAGCTGGGTGTCTAGATGATAAAGGAGTTGGGCAGGATAATTGCCGAGGTCCAGAGCCTCGGAGTAGCCATCCCTTCCGGAATTCCAACTAGGATGGGAGGCGCGGGACCGGCTGAAGCGGGCTTTATTGTTATAGAAGGGATTACGGTAAGCGTTCCCGTCGCAAGCCCGTTCGTAGGATCTTCACCTTATAGTCTGGTAATTGAAGGCGGGGCCTCGGCGCTTTTTAAGGAAGGGAGCTTCCGTGCGTCTGTAGAGTTGATCAGAAGGCCTTTATTCTATGACTTCAGCACCGTCGGCGGCGTTCCCTACCGCAAGATAGCCCTTCTCCACGGCAGAGACTGCCTTGCCACAACGTTATTACAGAGATGCTCCCAGTGGAGATATAACCGCCGGTGCAGGTTCTGCGGGATAGAGATATCTCTCAACTCAGGTGACACGGTTGAAGTCAAGAGCCCATCTGAGCTTGCGGAGGTCTCATCAAGCGCAAAGTTGCTAGATGGGATAAGGCATGTCGTCATTACAACAGGAAGCGGAGACCCGCCCGGAAGCGAAATGAAGGCACTTTCGGAGGCCGCATACGCGATTAAGACGGCCACCGGTCTTCCGGTTCATGCTCAGTTTCTGCCGCCTGAGGATCTTGGCTGGCTCGAGGTATTGAAGCAAAAAGGAGTTTCCACTGTAGGCATGCACCTTGAAAGCCCTGATCCGGATATACTTTCCAGGGTCGGCCCTGCCAAGGCCGCAATAGGAAAAAGCCGATATGAGAGGGCCTGGAGAAAGGCGGTTGATATCTATGGGGCCAATCAGGTAAGCAGTTTTCTCATTGCGGGGCTGGGAGAGGATATCCGTTCAATGGTATCCGAATGCCAGGCCATGGCAGATCTTGGGGTTTATCCTTTTGTGGTGCCTCTTAGACCGATACCGGGCTCAAGCATGGAAAAGGCCCTCCCGCCTGATCCGGGATATATGTTGGATATATATGAAGATGTGTCGCGGATACTTAATCGAGCGGGACTCTCTGCAGGAAGGTCCCACGCCGGATGTGTCCGATGCGGAGCCTGCTCGGGCCTGAGGGCCTTTGAATCGAATGAAGCTTCCGTATTGTGCCATGCAGCCATGACGGAGAGAGAGCTTCAGGAGGCATTTGCAATAAGAAGGATGGTCTTTGTGGATGAGCAGGGGCTCTTTGAGAAAACCGACCAGGATGAAGAAGATGGCAGGAGTTTACACCTGGTGGCGGAGGAGCAGGGGGTCATAGTAGGCACTGTGAGGGTGTTTCCTGCCAAGGATGATCCTTCCCACTGGATCGGTGGAAGGCTTGCCGTGATATGCTCAAAGAGGGCCAACGGGGCAGGGGAGATACTTGTCACAGAGGCAGTAAGGACGGTAAAGGATTTGGGATGCAGAAGATTCACCGCGATGATCCAGGAAATAAATGTGGCATTTTTTGAGAGACTCGGATGGCGCGCTGTGCAGGAAACGGAGATCTACAGGGGAAAGCCTCATAGGCTCATGGAGGCCGATCTTGGGTGAGAATATATTATGATGCTGGTGGAAAAGATTGCAGAAAGGGTTAGGACCTATCCGGGACTCACCCGGAAGGCTCCCCTTAAAGCTATTGTAGATAAGATAAGCTCCGGGTGGACAAAAGGAAAGCAGCTTGATAATTTCGGTGACGACGCCGCCGTCATCCCATGGATGGACGGCTATTTGCTGTTTTCAGCCGACGGCATAATGACTAATCTACTGGTCAACGAACCCTACGCAGCGGGAAAGGCATCGGTCATGGTAACCGTTAACGACATCTATGCCATGGGAGGAAGGCCCATAGCAATGGTAAATGTCCTTGCAAGCGGGGAAGATAGCCAGAGGAATTTTATAGCAGAGGGGATCAGAAAAGGTTGTGAAAAGCTCCGTGTTCCCATGGTGGGGGGCCATCTCCATCCTGATGTTCCGACTGAAAACCCTGCGCTTTCCGTTGCGATAGTGGGCTGGGCCAAGGGCCTCTTGAGAAGTCATCTGGCGCAGCCGGGGGAAAAACTCCTTTTTGCAACCGATCTCGCGGGTTCGAGGGGATGCGGTACAGTGACTAGCTGGGATGCCAATAGCGGAAAGACATCTGAAGAACTTCTAAACAGACTTGAAGCCCTTCCCTTGATAGCGGAGAGTGGATTATGCAGGACGGCCAAGGATGTGAGTAACGCCGGACTTATAGGAACGGCTGCCATCATGATGGAAAACTCGGGTACGGGTGCCGTCATAGATCTTTCAGCACTGCCGATCCCGGGTGGAATGGACTTGATGGACTGGATCGTATGCTTCCAAAGCTACGGATTTCTGCTATCCGTTCCTCCAGCTAACGTTCAAACCGTGAAGGGGCTCTTTACTGAAAGATATATTCAAACGGCCGTTATAGGCGAGGTAACATCACAGCGTGAGGTGATCTTGAAAGACCTGGAAACAGAATTGATACTCTTTGATCTTACCAGAGAGAAGATAACCGGGATTTCGGTCAGGCCTTTGGCATGTTAGTTCCTGCCCTTAAAAGATCTTTAAAGAACGCGCATCCGCTGCGTTTTGCTCACTTCTTGTCTCTGCGGAGTAGCTCTAAGCGCTCCTTATCAATAGGGATATCTCAGACCTTGCATACGGGCATTTTTTTGAACCTTGCAGCAGCGGTTTTTCAACACTCTGTTAAGTTTTGCGCAAGGAGGCTGTGGTGTTTGCGCTAAAGAAACTTCTTGGAGATATTCTAATGCCCTTCCCGGTGGCTCTCGGGCTTCTGTTTTTGGGGCTTATTTTGCTGTGGTCTGCGAGAAGGAAAAATACCGCGATTTTTCTTGTGACACTCTCCGCCTTGATGCTGGGATCGGCCGGCATAGAGAGGGTCTCTGACTACGTTGTGAGGTCCCTTGAAAGGAAATATCCGCCGCTTGTGAATCCTTCCGCCTTCAAAGATGCGGAATGGATTGTTGTGCTGAGCGCCGGGCAGACCGATGATAAGAGAGTTCCTGCCCTGGATCGGCTTGGAGATGATACTGTCATTAGACTTGTTTACGGGATAAGGCTCTACAGGATGCTCCCCGGCACTAAGCTTCTGCTTTCGGGGGGCGGGGCCGGCCCGGGAATAAACGCCATAGCGGACAATATGAAGACCGTGGCGCGGGAACTGGGGGTGCCCGGGGAGGATATTGCGGTTGACGGATCTTCTTTTGATACGGCGGATCAGGCTGTTCTGATAGGTCGCATGTTGAAGAAAAAGAGATTCATTCTGGTTACGTCGGCAACTCATATGCCAAGGGCAGTGGCCCTTTTCAAAAAACAGGGTTTAGACCCGATACCGGCCCCCACCAGGTTTACGGCACTGGAAGATGAAGCCGATTTTGACGCTCATAAAGGGTGGATGCCTGATGCGGAGAATCTTGTCGCGTTGGATGGCGCCCTTCATGAATACCTGGGGATCGCATGGTCATGGTTCAGGGGACAGATATGAAGAAGGAGGATCACGGTGCGGACTATTGACTTTGTTGCCGGTGCAAGACCCAATTTTATGAAGCTATCACCGGTACTTAGGGCTATCGAAACTCTGGGTCTCATTGATGCGCGTATTATACATACGGGGCAGCACTATGATTACGGCATGAACGAGGTCTTCTTCAAGCAGCTCGGAATACCCGAACCTCATGTGCATCTTGAGGTGGGATCGGGGAGCCACGGCGCTCAGACCGCAAGGATACTGGAAAGATACGAAGCGCATCTGCTCAAATCCCCGCCCATTGCAACTGTGGTATTCGGGGATGTGAACTCGACGATTGCCTGCGCGCTGGCCTCGGTAAAGCTCGGGATACCTGTGGTGCACGTGGAGGCGGGACTAAGGAGCCGAGACAGGACCATGCCCGAGGAGATCAACAGGATACTTACGGATGCGGTCGCCGATCTTCTTCTTGTCTCTGAGCCCAGCGGGATAACAAATCTTGAGGGAGAAGGTGTCGCGCGGGATAAGATAAGGTTTGTAGGTAATGTCATGATTGATGTTCTGGTTAGAGAGCTACCCAGGGCAGAGGCATTGAAGACTTACAAGCGGTTAGGGCTTAAGAGAAGAGCATACGGGCTTGCCACTGTACATCGCCCTTCAAACGCGGATGATCCGGCAGTACTGGAGAGGCTTTTGCTTTATCTAAGAGATCTAAGCGGAAGACTGCCTATTGTCTTCCCGGTCCATCCGCGCACAAGAAACGCGGCCAAAAAGGCAGGTCTGGAAAAACTGCTTTCCACCGGGTATCCTTTCGTTGCCGTTGAGCCCCTGCCGTATCTTGAAAACCTCTGTCTTATGGCGTCGGCCGCAATGGTGCTAACGGATTCAGGAGGCATGCAGGAGGAGACCTCCTTTCTTAAAATCCCCTGCCTTACCTTGCGGGAAAACACCGAACGGCCCGTAACGATTCAAAAGGGGACGAGCCGGCTTGTCGGTAACGACATCGGTGCAGTGAAAAATGCCGTGGACGATATACTCCAGGGACGCTGGCCCCCCGGGGAGGAAATCGAGCTTTGGGATGGACATGCGAGCGAGCGGGTCGCAGCTTCCATCTCTGAGAGGTTTTGCCATTGAAAAACCATGGGTTGACAGGGAATATGTCAATAGAAAGGGCCTGCGAGGTGTTGGAGGTATCCCCTGCAGCATCCATAGACAATATAGATCAAGCCTACAGGGATATGGCCGCCGTATGGCATCCGGACAGATTCGAGGGCTCCCCCCGCTTGAGGGCCAAGGCGGAGCAGAGACTCAGGGAGATCAATGCCGCGCGCGATCTCCTCGCTTCAAGGGCAAGAAAACGGCCTGTTGAAGCTCCTGAAAAGGAGATACCTCCCATGGCGGAGGTTATTGCGGAGGCCGGGACAAGACTGGTCATGAAGGCTTGGTGGAATATTTCAAGGGCTGTTAAGAAAATGGCCGCTAAGTAAGGGCTTTCGGATTCCGGTCTATAAGAAAAGCGTTTTTAATGGCCTTATTTGGCTACTTTGCCGCGTCGTAACGCAGGAGAGGGGATTAGGTGTATAATCGGGCAGCTGACAAATGCATCGTAAACGGCAGGGTCGTAAACGTCTTTACCGGAGAAATTCTTGAGCAGAATGTCGCTATTTCAGGGGAAAGGATAGTTTATGTAGGCGATTCAAGCAGCGTGATAACCTCCGGCACAGTAATAATTGACGCGATGGGAGATTTTGTAACCCCCGGCTTTTTTGACGCCCACGCGCATGCCGACCTCTATTACAGTCCGCTGGAATACGCTTATTTTGTGGCTGCGAAGGGCACCACAGGTTTCTTTAACGACGGACATGATCTAGCAAATGCCCTCGGCCCTGCAGAATTTATGAGTTACATGGCGCGTCTTCAAGACACCCCCATCAGCGTGATTACGGGAGTGCCCGCCACTTCGCCGCCATATCCGGGCATTGAAGGAGAGGAACTCTGGACGGATAAGGATATTGAACTTGCATCTTCATTTGACTGGGTGGTCTCTCTGAGTGAAGTAAGCCCATATCCCAGGGTGCTGAAGGGCGAAGAGGCATTGCTCAGGCGTATTGCCTTGGCTCGGAGACTGGGTCTTCTGGTTGAGGGCCATACAACCGGAGCAAGTGCCGACAAGCTCAATTCTCTAAGTTTCGCAGGAATCACCTCTTGTCATGAATCTCTCTCATACGGAGATGTTGTGGACAGGGTCAGACTGGGATTTCATACCATGTTGCGGCAGGGATCAATCCGTAAAGACCTTCCCCTTCTTGTAGATGCGGTCAAGGATATCGAAAGGTTTGACGCGGGCAGATTGATGCTTGTCTCAGACGGCATTTTCCCCGATCACCTTGTGAGCCGGGGCAATATGGACTGGGTGGTAAAGTCGGCGGTTGAAGAGGGTATCGCTCCGGTAAGGGCCATACAGATGGCCACCATTAATCCGGCAAGATACTTTCGCCTGGACGGCTCTATAGGATCAATAGCTCCTGGAAGACTGGCAAATATTCTTCTGGTTGAAGATATCAATAACCCATTTCCCCGTCTTGTCATGGCAAAGGGCGTTCCCATTGCTGAAAATGGAGTGCTTACCGTGGAAAGGATCAGTAGCGATGGAGAAGTCCCATCCAGCAGACCCTTTGCCCGGGAAAACATACTCAGAAACACTTTCAGGATTGACGCTTCGATGGGGCCGCAAACCGTGCCGGCCATAGAGATAGTGGATCAGACTGTTACAAGAAGAATTGACATTGAGGTTCCGGTCCGGGGGGGCTTTTACCGTCCTGAGGGAGATATTCTCTCGGCTTTTCTGTGCACAAGGGACGGATCCCGTATGGGGGTCGGATTTGTAAGCGGTTTCTGCAGGGGAGTGGGAGGGCTTGCCTCAAGCATCTCACATGAAACCCACGGGCTCCTGGTGCTGGGTCAAGATGAAGAGGATATGCGCATCGCGGCCTCGGCGGTGCTTGAAATCGGAGGCGGAATAGCAATATGCCGTGCAGGGAGAGTTCTCTGCAGACTCGAGCTTCCTATCGGCGGAATATGCTCCCGCCACGAGATTCCACAGCTTGCCTCAGAGATATCATCCCTGCACGCCACCTTGCGTGAAATGGGCTGCGAACTGGAATACCCCTTATGGACCCTGGGTTTTCTTTCCTTCACATCCGTCCTTGGGCCCAGGATAACTTACAGCGGAACATATGACGTGAGAAGCGCAAAGGTGATCTTCCCGGTTAAATGATACTCCAGTAATTGCGGGGGCATTATTTGACAACGGTTTTTAACAGCCTCTTATGCCTGATTCAACTTGTTTCTGAGCACGCCTGAGGTCTTAAAGACTATGACATTTCTCGCCCTGAGCTGGAGATCTTCCGCTGTCTGCGGGTTCCTGCCTCTCCTGGAACCTTTATGCTTGACAATCAGTTTTCCGAAACCACTTATGAGGACGTCTTCGTCCTTCTCCAGTGTGGCCTTAATGGTTTCAATAAGGCTTTCAACTGCCGCCCGTGATTGCTTTTTGCCCAGTCCGACCTGATCATAGACGTCGCTGATTATCTTTTCTTTTGTTAGGGCCACTCTACACCTCCCAGCCACAAATATAATGTGAACAATTTCCCTGGGCCGTTATTCGGTCATTTTCACAAGGCCCACGGAGTCCTTCCCCGGTGATAGAATACAGCTTGATAATGGATGTCAATCGTCTCGTGACAATCTTGTCTTTTGTGATGCCTAATTTTATCTGGGACGCTAAAAACGCCGGGCCAATGCGCTCGTCCCGGCCTTGATCCTGCGTCCGCCTTTGGCCTGCTCTGCAACGGGCATTGCAGCCCTTGGCTGCATGACGCCAAATAATGATACATAACTACGGCTAGTTACATAAATTTTGTCAGTGGGATATAATAGTTGAGCGCATGGCTGTGTCAAGCTTTTTTTGTTTGGTTGAACTTTGCCTTTAGCTTTTCGTAAACGATCCTGGGCACGAGGCCGCTTATTTCCCCCCCAAAGCTCGCTGCTTCCTTTATAATTGTTGAGCTGGTATAAAACCATTTATAATCCGTCATGAGGAATACCGATTGGATTTGTCTGTTAAGTTTTCGGTTTATAAGAGCCATTTGAAATTCGTATTCAAAGTCGGACATCGCTCTTAATCCACGCAAGATAACGTTAGATTTTTTGGACATAACATAATCAACCAGCAGTCCGTTATAATTGTCTATTTCTATATTTTCCAACCCCTTGACAGACTCTCTTATCATCTGAGTTCTTTCCTCAATGGTAAACAGGGATTTTTTATTGGGATTGTGAAGGATGCAAACGATCAGCCTGTCAAATATCTGGAGTCCTCTTTTAACTATACTGAGATGCCCGTTGGTGATGGGATCAAAAGTCCCGGGGTAGATGGCTGTCCTTTGGCTCATGAGTCAACCTCGTATATTGTTATCCATGTGTCTCCATAGATTTTCGAATTAACAATCCTGGTCATCCCACACCCCTTGCATTCTTTCTCTCTGCTTGATGTCTCGGCTATCAGGAGGCCTGAAGGGGCCATAATACGGCTTTCTGATAGCTGTGTGATCATTCCGGTTATGAAGCCCTTTTGATAGGGTGGATCCATGAAGACAAGGTCAAAGAGGGGGCTGAGGCATGGATGGTTTAGAGGAATCCCCTTCGACAAGTCCCTTCGGATCAGGCACGCCTTGGATTCGAGGTTACAGACCTTCAGATTCTTTGCTGTAAGATCCAAAGAGTCCTTATTGTTATCTATGAATGCCGCATACTGCGCGCCACGACTCAATGCCTCTATGCCCAAAATTCCGCTGCCGCAAAAAAGATCTATAATTCTTAGCCGGGAAAGATCCTGCCCTATCATACTAAAGATTGATTCCCTTACGGAATCAAGGGTGCTTCTTATATGACGCGATCTCGATGAATACAGAGAACGCCCCCTCAGCAAGCCCCCCGTTATCCTCATCAGTAAAAATGACCTTTTCTCCGGCCTTCAAGCCTGGCGGCTTTCGCCTTCTGAATTAGGTGACGCCAAGGTTTGCGGTTCCGGGGCATCGCCGTACTTTCGCCGTCTGTAAATTCGCAGTGCGGTCATCACCGGGCCTGATATCACATAGACCAGAAGAAGCACGAAGAACATGACGGACGGCATATAGGCAATGACCATGGA